>Ga0180219_1000077_pt1 | contig 132483 bp, 154 predicted proteins | sample eDN3rd30CBELigMG_FD_151338 | JGI IMG/M metagenome (GOLD analysis project Ga0180219, IMG submission 151338) | Enriched Miracle-Growth compost microbial communities from Emeryville, California, USA - eDNA 3rd pass 30_C BE-Lig MG (version 2)... ...
TGGGTGGACCCTAGGAGATTCGAACTCCTGACCTCCTCGATGCGAACGAGGCGCGCTACCAACTGCGCCAAGGGCCCATAAAGCCCGACCAGTCTACACGCCAGCAGCCAGTGGTTTCGACAGAGATCAGGAGGCGCGGCGACGGGCGAGTGCGCCGTCGATGTCGGGCAGCGCAGTGTCGAGATCGGTGAGCACGCCCATCGCGGCGAAGCGCGAGGGGGGTGCGGCGGGAGTCGGCCCTTCGACTCGCTGCGCTCGCTCAGGGACCGGGGTCGTGCGCGCAGGGACCCGGGCGGCGGCAGCGGCGACGCGGCGCTCCTCGGCCTCGCGGGCCGCCCCCTGGCGTTCTGCCTCCAGCGCCGCACGGATCGCGGCCTCGCGGCGGACCTGGTGCAGCGGCTGCGGCAACGGCTGCGGCGTCCAGGCACGCTCGTCGACCTCGACCTCCGGGTAGGCGACCCGCGCCCGCTCCGGTCGCCGGGCGACCTCCGCGAACGACGACTCGCCCCGAGCGGCGGCGGAGCGTCGAGCAGCGCGCTGCGCCCTCGCGAGGCGGCCCTGCAGCCAGAGCCCCGCGCCGAGGAAGCCCGCAGAGACCACGACGGCGAGTCCCGACGCCGCCCCGATGCCGCCGATGAGCGCCGTGACGAGCTGCGAGAGCAGCGCCAGTGCCGCGATGCCGATCACGACCGTCGTCACGATGCGGGTGCGGCGCAGACGTCCAGCGGCGACGACCTTCGGGTCGGTCGGGTCCTCGAGCAGCGGCGGCGCGCCGACCGCGACCGGGCGCTGCTGCATGCGCAGCTTCGCCTCGAGCGCGCGGGCCTTCGCCGCGTTCTCGAGCCGGACCGCCTCCGGGGTCTCCGCCGTCTCGGCGAGGACGCGCAGCGTCTGCTGGAGCCGGACGGCGTTGCGCTCCGTCGCGAGGTACTCGCTACGGCGCAGCCAGTTCGGCACCAAGTAGGCGAGCCAGAGGGCGGCCGCCACCGCGAGGAGCACTCCCCCGCCGAGCACCGAATCCATGGCCGACACGGTATGCGCGAAAGCCTCCGATGCGCGGGTGGCGCGCCGCCCTTTCCGGGTCGTGGGCGCCCTTCGACTCGCTTCGCTCGCTCAGGGAGCCGCAAAGATGCTCGCTCAGGGAGCCGCAAAGACGCTCGCTCAGGGAGCCGCGCCGCTCAGGGGCCCAAGGACGCTCGCTCGGGAGCCGCGACGCGCGATCGGGGCTTCTGCGGGTCCCTGAGCGAGCGAAGCGAGTCGAAGGGCGCCTACGGTCCCGGGAAGACGCCCGCGGCGATGCGGTCAACGTCCGGGACGCGGGCGAGCTCCGGGTCCGCCTCGCCGAGCTGCCAGCGGCGCAGCGCCCCGAGCGGCGCGTCCTCGATCGTCAGGGCGAAGGCGAAGTGGTCGCGCCAGCCGCCGTCGATGTGGATGTAGCGGCGCCGGAGCCCCTCGTAGCGGAAGCCGAGCTTCTCCACGACGCGCAGGGAGGGAGCGTTCTCGGGGCGGATGCAGATCTCGACCCGGTGCAGCCCGAGCCGCAGGAAGCAGAAGTCCGTCGCGAGCGCGACCGCCGTCGGCATGATCCCGCGGCCGGCGAAGCGCTGTGCGATCCAGTAGCCGATCGCGCAGGACGACAGCGAGCCGAAGAACAGCTGCGAGACGTTGAGCTGGCCCGCGAACTCGCCGTCGACCTCGAGCGCGAAGGGGGCGCCGTGGCCGTCGCGCGACTGGTCGAGGAGCGAGCGGATGCCCGCCTTCGTGTCGAAGGCGCCGAAGCCGTCCGGGTTTGTCGCCTCCCACCGGCGCAGCCACTGACGGTTGAGCGCGAGCTCCCGCTCGAGCGCCTTCGCATCGCGCACGGCGATCGCCCGGATCGTCGTCGGGCCCTCGCTCAGCGTCGGCAGCGGGATGCGCATCAGAAGCTCGCTGTGAAGCGCTTGAGCCAGTCGCGCAGCGGTGCGCCGAGGTCGTCGCGCTCGGACGCGAGCTGCACGATCGCCTTGATGTAGTCGAGCCGGTCGCCCGTGTCGAAGCGGCGCCCGCGGAAGACGACGCCGTACACCCCGCCGCCCGCACCCGTCTGCGCGAGCTCCCGCAGCGCGTCCGTGAGCTGGATCTCGCCGCCCTTGCCGGGCTCGGTGCGCTCGAGGACCTCGAACACCTCCGGCTGGAGCACGTAGCGGCCGAGGATCGCGAGGTTCGACGGCTGCGTGCCCGGCGCCGGCTTCTCCACGAGATCGCGCACCCGAACCACGTCGTCGCTGCCCGGGACGGCCTCGACCGTCGCGATGCCGAACTTCTGGGCATCCTCCGGCGCGACCTCGGCGAGCGCGATGACGGACGCGTCCCTCTTGGCGTGCACGCGGATCATGTCGGCGAGCAGCGTGTCCTTCTCATCGATGATGTCATCGCCGAGCAGCACCGCGAACGGCTCCTGCGCGACGTGCCGGCTCGCCTTGAGGACAGCGTGCCCGAGGCCGCGCGGGTCGCCCTGGCGCAGGTAGTGCATGTCGGCGAGGTCCGTCGAGGCGACGACCTTTTCCAGTCGGCCGGTGTCGCCCTTCGCCTCGAGCGTGCGTTCGAGCTCCCACACCCGGTCGAAGTGGTTCTCGAGCGCCTGCTTGTTGCGCCCCGTCACCATGAGGATGTCGACGAGCCCCGCCGCGACCGCCTCCTCGACGACGTACTGGATCGCGGGCTTGTCGACGACGGGGAGCATCTCCTTCGGCATCGCCTTCGTCGCGGGGAGGAACCGGGTCCCGAGTCCCGCAGCAGGAATCACCGCTTTCGTGACCGGTCGCGCCATGCATCCCAGGTTAGTCCCGCCGATTCCGCGAGGGCACGCCCGCCTAAACTGGTCGCCATGGTCCCCGATCCGGTCGCGCAGAAGCGCGCCCTGCGCGCAGAGATCCGCGAGCGCCGCCGGATCATGCCCGCCGCCGATCGGGAGCGCGCCGACGAGGCGATCACCCGGCGCCTCATCGAGCTCGCCGAATCGCGCGGCGCGGCGTCCGTCGCCGCCTACCTGTCGACGCCGATCGAGCCGTCGACGCGCGGCTTCCTCGCCTGGGCGCAGGGCGCCGGGGTCCGCGTGCTGCTGCCGATATCGCGTTCTGACGGCCTCCTCGACTGGGCGCCCTACGACGGCCAGGACGAGGATCTCGACTGGCTCGGCATGCCGCGGCCGACGTCCGAGATCCTCTCCCCCCTCGCGCTCGGCGACGTCGACCTCATCATCGCGCCGGCCGCCGCCGTCGACCGCGGCGGCATGCGCATGGGCTGGGGCCGCGGCTACTTCGACCGCACGCTCGGCTCGATGGCCCAGCGTCCGCCGGTGTATGCGGTCGTGTTCGACTCCGAGCTCGTCGACGCGGTCCCCGCAGAACGCCAGGACGAGCCCGTCGACGGCGCCGTGACCCCCAGCGCGACCGTCTCATTCCCGATCGACTGAACCGAACGCCAAGAGAACGCGAGCATGCCCACCTACTCCTACCGCTGCACCGAATGCGGCAACGCCTTCGACACCGTCCAGTCCTTCACCGACGACGCGCTGACCGAGTGCCCGTCGTGCGGGGGACGCCTCCGGAAGGTGTTCGCCGCGGTCGGCGTGACGTTCAACGGCTCGGGCTTCTACCGCACCGACTCGAAGCCGGCGCCGAAGGCCGAGTCCTCGTCGGGCTCCGCCGCCTCGGCGCCCGCGCCCGCATCGACCTCGACGTCCACACCGAAGGCATCCGCATCCAAGGAAGGGTGAGCCGCACATGATCCAGGGATTCAAGGAGTTCATCTCCAGAGGCAACGTCATCGACCTCGCGGTCGCGGTCGTCATCGGCGCCGCGTTCGGGGCGGTCGTGAGCGCCGTCGTCGACGCGCTCGTCAATCCGCTCGTCGGCGCGCTCCTCGGCGGTGCCGACCTCACGCAGACGCTCGTCGTGGAGATCCCGACGGTCGCCGGCGGGACGGCGGCGCTCGCGTTCGGCGCGATCCTCGACGCGCTCATCAAGTTCATCGCGATCGCGCTCGTCGTCTACCTCGTCTTCGTGCTCCCCATGAACAAGTTCCGGGAGCGCGCCGAACGCCGCAAGGCCCCCGTCGAGGAGGCGCCCGCCGAGCCGACCGAGGCCGAGCTGCTCAAGGAGATCCGCGACCTGCTCGCGAAGAAGTAGGGGCCGAGGGGCCGTCAGTAGTGCGGCGGCTTCTCGCGGCGCATGCGCTCGTCGTTGTCGTGCGGCGCGATCCGCTCCGGCTCGGGTGTCGGGTGCGGATCGGAGCCGGGCGGGGGCGGCGTGGTGACCCGGCGGCGGGGTTTGCGCTTCGGCGGGGGCGCGGGCTGCGCGTCCCGGTCGTCCTCGTCGCGGTCGCTCACGCCTGGTCGAGGTCGTCGCTGAGCGTCCAGCTCTGCTGGGCCGGCCCGGCCTCGAAGCCGGAGTCGGTCTCCTCGAGCATGATCGGCTCGGTGATCGGCTCGGCGGAGTCGAAGGATTCGCCGCCCTTCGACTCGCTGCGCTCGCTCAGGGAGCCGAACTCAGGAGCGCTGCGCTCGCTCAGGGAGCCGAAGTCAGGGCTGTCCGCTGCGGGTCCCTGAGCGAGGCCCGGAGGGTCGAGTCGAGGGGCACCCACCGAGGCAGGCTCCGCGGCTACCGCTGCGGGTCCCTGAGCGAGGCCCGAAGGGTCGAGTCGAAGGGGCTCGCGCTCCGGCACCACCGCACCGAGCAGCTCTGCGACGCGATCCGCGACGAGGTCCGGGTCCTGGAAGAGCTCGAACGCGTGCACCCGCACATACGTCCAGCCGAACCGCTTGAGCAGCTCCGGCCGCAGCCGCAGCGACTCCCGCAGCGACGCCGCGAGCAGGTCCGAGTCGGACTCGACGACGGCGCAGCGCTGCCCGTAGGAGGCGACGAGGGGGAGCATGCCGCGGTAGCCGAGCCGCGTCGTCAGCCCGCGGGCGCGCAGCCGCTCGGCGAGGTCGACGATCATCGGGTCGCCGTCGCCGTCGCGATCGACCGCGGGAGCCGTCGTCGCGACGTCCTCGAGCACCGCGGCGAACGCGAGCGAGCCGGCGGCCGTCGTGCGCCCGGCGAGGTCCTCGGGGCCGACCGCGGTGACGATCGTGAGGGCGCGGCGCGCGCTCGTGATCGCCGACGCGAAGGCGCGGTCGCCGCCCGGCGCGCTGAGCGGCCCGAAGTCGGTGAGGACCCGCCCGTGCGCGGTGCGGCCGTAGCCGAGCGAGAAGATGACGCGGTCGCGGCTGATCGACACCGCCTGGTCGAGCGCGAGCACCTCGAACGGCTCCTCGCGCTCCTGCGTCAGCCACCCGGCGAGCTCGTGGTGCCGACCGAACTCCTCGAGCACCCGCGCCATGACGCGCGTCGCGTGACGGTGGCTCGGCGTGACGACCATGAGCGACTCCGACGAGTGCTCGCGCGCGTGGGCGAGCACGAGCTCGACGACGCGCTGGACCTCGGCGTCGGGCGACTCGACCGCGTTCGCCTCCTCGTTGAGGAGGCCGCGGCCCTCGCCGATCCGCAGCAGCGTGAGCGCCTGCACGCCCCGATAGGTCCCCGCCCACGGCTGCGCCTGCACGCGGCCCGCGTAGAAGCGTCGGTTGACGAGCTCGACGAGCTCCTCGCCGCCCGCGCGATAGCTCCGCGTCAGAGTGAACACCCGCAGCAGCCCCGACAGCACGGACAGCGCGGAGTCCTCGTGCAGGTCCGCGACGGCCTCGACCGACTCGCCGCCACGGCGTTCTCGCACCATCGTCTCGAACGGGGTCGGGACCTGGGTGACGGGGTCGCCGAACGCGATGACCTGGCGGCCCCGGCGGATCGCGAGCGCGCTCTCGGCGACCGTCAGCGTGCCGGCGTCGACGAGGACGACCGCGTCGAACGGCATGATGGGTGAGATCTGCGCGATCTCATACGGCGAGGCGAGCCACACGGGGGTGAGGGCGCGGTCGAGGTGCGGCGCCGCCGTGTGCAGCTCGTGCGAGGTGACGTGCTCTTGGCGCAGCACCCGCTTCAGCGCCGCGGCCTCCTCGGGCCAGTCGACGAGTCCCATCGACCACTGCTCCGCGAGCCGCCAGGCGAGCGCGGCGGCGTTGCCCCGGGCGTGCGCCTCGTCGACGAGGCGGAAGTCCTCCTCGAGGCGGTCGAGGACGGAGGTGTTCGCGCCGAGCAGTGCGCGGTCGGACTCGAGCAGGCCCGCGAGCGCCGACTTCCACCAGGCGAGCTCGAGCTCGTCGCGCATCGCGTCCGCCGCGACCTTGCGCTCGGCGAGGTCGCCGACGAGCGGGTCGAGGCCGACGGCGTGGAGCGCGCCCATGAGCGCCGAGCGCTCCTGGAGGTTCTCGAGCGCCTCCGACTCGACGGCGAGACCGGCGAGCAGCTCCTGGAGCTTCCCGATCGGCATGGCGGCGAGGCGGCGGTCGCCGTCGCGGCCGAGCGGAGTGTCGAGCTCTGCGAGATCGAGCTCGACCGCCTGGAGCGCGACGAGCACCTCGGCGATGCCGACGGGGACGCGGGGCACGGCGCCCTCGGCGACGTAGCGGTGCCAGAGCACCCGCTGCTTCTGCACCCGCACGAGCGCCTCATGCAGATCCGGCACCCGGACGCCCGGACGCAGGTACTCCTCGGCGAGCTTGCGCAGCCGCCGGCGGTCGGCGTTGGACATCTCGGGGTGGTCGCGCCGCGGCGCCGTCGCCGCGATGAGCTCCGTGATCGAGCGGTCGAACACGCTCGGCTGGAAGCGGTCGAGGGTCTCGCGCAGGTCGAGCAGCAGCCGGCAGTAGACGCCGAGCTCCGCGACCGAGGCGAACGGCCGCATGTGGGTGCCCTCGATGAGCCGTCGGCCCCGCTCGATGAGGTCCGGCAGCGACTGCTGGTGGACGCGGACCGCGAAGGCGTGCGCGCGCGTCGCCGCGTCCGCCGAGGTGAACTGCGCGCCGAACCACGCCGACTCGCCCGGCGCGTGCTTGAACTCCCCGTAGCGCGCCGCGGTGTCCATGACCTGCGCGAAGCGCTCGCGCTCTCCCGCCGGCGCGAGCGCCTCGACCGTCGCGCGGGACAGGCGCGCGGTCGTGCGAGCGTGGGGTGCCGTGCCCGCGAGGCGCGACAGCTCCGAGACGCAGTCGAGGACAGTGACGCCGAGAACGGGATCGGGCCGGGTCAGCGCGTCGCGGTAGTCCCGGATGACGGAGCGCAGGCGCACGAGCGCGTCGTCGACCTCGGCGAGCTCCGGCTTCGACGCCTGCTCCGCGCGAGTGATGCCGAGGACGGTGTCGCGCCTCGCCGTGCGCGGGGAGGCGACGAGGCCCGGGAGCCCGAGGCCGTCGAGCCGGTCGCGGATCGCGCGCAGCGCCGTCCGCCGCGCGCCGACGACGAGCACCCGCTTGCCGTCCATGGCGAGCGCGCCGATCGCGTTCACGATCGTCTGCGTCGCGCCGGATCCGGGCAGGGTGCGCACGACGAGCGAGTTGCCGGCCGCGATCTGTGCGAGGACGTTCTCCTGCTCGTCGTCGGCGTCGAGCAGCAGCGAATCCGTCTGCGGCGAGCGGGCGTCGGAGGGGACGGGCTCGACGAGGCGGAACGACTCGCGGATCGTCTGCACCGCCGCCTCGTTGCCGGCGATCGCGTCGAGCACAGGATGCGCGAGTGTCTTCGCGTCCGCGACCATCGCACCCGCCACCTCGGCGAAGGAGGTCAGGACGAGTCGCGGGCTGACGCGGAAGTCGGGCAGGTGCGCGGTGAGGCCGCGCAGCCGGTCGATGACGGCGTTCGGGGTGAAGCCGCCGCCCTCCGCCTGCGCGAGCGCGGGGAACGCGTCACCGTCGAGCTTGATGCCGAACTGGCCGTGCAGCGCGCCGGCGAACGCGGGGTTGAGCTCGTTGCGGCCGCGGAGCATGAGCTCGTAGTCGTCGCCGATGCGGCGCAGCGCCACGCTGCGCAGCAGGACGGGGGCGCGGAAGCGCTCGGTGAACGACTCGCCGTCGAGGTCCCAGGTGTGCTCCCACTCGGCGACGACGATGCCGAGCCGCACCGAGTCGATGCCGCGGGCGGCGGCGAGCTCGGTCGACTTCGCGAGGATCGCCTCCGCGGCCTGCTGGGCGCTGCGCCACGCGAAGTTCTCCCGGATGAGCGAGGACAGCCGCGTCCTGCGTCCGGAGATGAACGGGGCGAGACCGCCGGGGTGGGTGCTCGTCAGCTCGATGCGGGTGCGCGGGGTGTCCTCGAAGTGCAGCAGCGGGCTCGCGCCCCCGAGGCGCGAGAGCTCGTCCCGCCACCGGGTGCGCGCCGGCTCCGCGACGTCGACGAGCTGCAGGCCCGACTCGCCGAGGGCGGGCGCGGACACGCCGCCGGGGCTGCCGTCGGGGCCGTCACCGGGCGCGATGACGGGCAGCTTCTCCGCCGTCGCCGTGTTCTCGAGACCCCACACACGGCCACTGTAGGAAGGCGATGCGCCGATTGTCCGTCGCACACACGGCATTGCGCCGGATTGGCAGGCGACGCCAGGCCCTTCATGGCGTTCTGCCCCGGGAGACGACGAAGGGCGCCACCGTGCGGTGACGCCCTTCGCGACTCGGGATGCTGGATGTCCAGCGGCGAGCGACGATCGATCAAGCGAGCTTGACGGTCGCGCCGGCCTCCTCGAGCTGAGCCTTCGCCTTCTCGGCGGTCTCCTTGTTGACGCCCTCGAGGACCTTGGCGCCCGCGGTCTCCGCGAGAGCCTTCGCCTCCGAGAGGCCGAGGTTCGTGAGCGCACGGACCTCCTTGATGACCTGGATCTTCTTGTCACCCGCGGCCTCGAGCACGACGTCGAAGGAGTCCTTCTCCTCCGCCGCAGCCTCGCCGCCGCCGGCGCCGCCGGCCGCCGGGGCCGCCGCGACCGCGACCGGAGCCGCAGCGGTGACCTCGAAGACCTCCTCGAACTTCTTCACGAACTCGGAGAGCTCGATGAGGGTGAGCTCCTTGAACGCCTCGATGAGCTCGTCGCTCGTCAGCTTCGCCATTTCTTACTCCTGATTTGGATCGGTTTGTGTGGTCTGGATCGGTTCGACCGCGCGCTTACGCGTCGGTCTCCTGCTTCGCCCGCAGCGCGTCGACCGTGCGAGCGGCCTGCGCGAGCGGAGCGTTGAAGAGGTAGGCAGCCTTGAACAGCGAAGCCTTGGCGGCACCCGCGAACTTCGCGAGCAGCACCTCCCGGCTTTCGAGGTTCGCGAGCTTCTCGACCTCAGCGGCGCTCAGGGCGGCGCCATCGAAGTAGCCGCCCTTCACGACGAGCAGGGGGTTGGCCTTGGCGAAGTCACGCAGCTTCTTCGCGACGGCGACGGGGTCGCCGTGCACGAACGCGATCGCGGACGGACCGACGAGCTCGTCGTCGAACGACGAGATCCCTGCCCGGTTCGCCGCGATCTTCGTCAGCGTGTTCTTCACCACGGCGTACGACGCGTCCTCACGGATGTCGCTGCGCAGCTGCTTGAGCTGTGCGACCGTGAGACCGCGGTACTCGGTGAGCAGAACGGCGTTCGAGCTGGAGAACTTCTCCGCGAGCTCGGCGACCGTCGCCTCCTTGTCAGCCATGGTGCTCCTGTGTCTGTCGTGGTTTCGGCGCCGGATCCCGCCAGGACCATGAAAAAAGCTCCGTGCGCAGACGCACGGAGCTCATGAGAACCTCGTAACACCTGCGCGGGCGCCGCTTTCGCGGACCTTCGTCTCCACTTCCTTGCGGACGCAGCGAACCAGCGGTCTTCGGCAGTCCAAAAGTCTAGCAGACCCGCCGACCCCTCCGGCCCGCCCCGTCCCTCCCGCAATTCAGGAAACGGCGGGGGTACGCGTGCGTATTGCACGCGTGCCCGGCGCGTTTCCTGAATTAGGAGAACGCCAGGGGGAGGGTGATTCGGAAGAGGGTGCGGCCGGGTGCGGACTCGACCGCGACGGTGCCGCCGTGGGCATGCGCGACCGCCTCGACGATCGCGAGGCCGAGACCCGTCGAACCGGTCGCGCGAGAACGCGACGAGTCGCCGCGCACGAAGCGGCCGAAGACCTGCCCGATGAGCTCGGGCGGGATCCCCGGACCGTCGTCCTCGACCTCGACGACGGCGTTCTCCCCCTCGGCGCGCACGCGCGCGACGATGCTCGTGCCCTCCGGGGTGTGGACGGCGGCGTTGGCGAGGAGGTTGACGACCGCCTGGTGGAGCCTGGCGGAGTCGCCCGTGATGGTGACCGTCGTCGGGGCGTCGACCGACCAGTCGTGGTCGGGGGCGGCGACCTGCGTGTCGGCGACCGCGACGGCGACGAGCTGGGCGAGCTCGACCGGCTCCTGCTCGAGGTCGCGCGACTCGTCGACCTTCGCGAGGAGGAGCAGGTCCTCCACGAGCCCCGTCATCCGGATGGACTCGGACTCGATGCGCTCGAGCGAGTGCTTCACGTCGGAGCGCAGCCTGGCGCCGGAGCGACGCGTCAGCTCGGAGTAGCCGCGGATCGAGGCGAGCGGCGTGCGCAGCTCGTGCGAGGCGTCGGCGACGAACCGCCGGAGCCGGCCCTCGCTCGCCTCGCGTGCCGCGAGCGCATTCGAGAGCCGTTCGAGCGCGCGCTGCAGCACCGCGCCGAGAGTCCACGCGCCGACGCCTGCGACGAGGAGCACGCCCCCGGCGACCGCGGCCGCGAGCCACGAGTACTGCGCGACGACGGCGTCGACCTCGGCGAGCGGGAGGCCCATGATGAGGACGCTGCCGTTCGGCGTCGCGACGCTCGTGAGCCGGTACTCGCCGAATCCGGGGATGTCGGCGGAGAACGCGATCCCGACGCTGCGTCCGTTGGCCGCGTCGGCGAGTGCGGCGCGCTGGTCGCCCGTCAGCGCGATCGTGTTCTGCCCGCTCGAGTCGAGCACGCCCGCTAGCAGCAGGGCGCCGTCGTCGACGAAGGCGGCGAGGGTGCCGGCCGACTGGCCCGGCAGCCCGACCGCGTCGCCGGGTCCGGGCCGCGCGGGGCCCTGGACGGCGTGGAACGCGCGGTTCGTCGCCGCGGCGAGGTCGGCGTCGAGCTGGCCCATCAGGTAGCCGCGCAGCGCGAAGCCGGTGCCGACCGCGAGCGCCGTGACGACGACGGCGAAGAGGGCGAGGACGGCGAGCGTGATCTTGACGCGGAGCGAGAGGCCGCCGGACGGCATCGCGGGAGCCGGCACGGGCTCCGCGCCGCTGGGCCTGTCCTCGCGCTTCGTCATGACGGGACCTTGAGGATGTAGCCGACGCCGCGGACGGTGTGGATCATCGGCTCGCCGAGGGTGTCGATCTTCTTGCGCAGGTAGGAGATGTAGAGCTCGACGACGGTCGGCTTGACGTCGGAGTCGTAGCTCCAGACGCGGTCGAGGATCTGGTCCTTGGAGACGACTCGGCGCGGGTTGCGCATGAGGAAGCGCAGCAGCTCGAACTCGGTCGCCGTCAGCTCGACCGGGACGCCGCCGCGCGACACCTCGTACGCGTCCTCGTCGATGACGAGGTCGCCGACCCGCAGCAGGCCGGGCGCTTCGCTCTCGGCGAGGAACGGCGAGCGGCGCAGGAGCGCGCGGAGCCGGGCGACGAGCTCTTCGAGGCTGAACGGCTTCGTCACGTAGTCGTCGCCGCCGATCGTGAGTCCGTTGACGCGGTCGGCGACCGCGTCCTTCGCGGTGAGGAAGAGCACGGGCACCTCCTCCCCTTCGGCGCGCAGCCGCTGCAGCACCTCGATGCCGTCGAGGTCGGGGAGCATGACGTCGAGCACGACGACGTCGGGACGGTGCTCCCGGATGGCGCGAAGCGCCTCCTGTCCGGTCGCGGCGGCGCGCACCTCCCAGCCTTCATAGCGCAGCGCCATGGTGAGGAGGTCGGAGAGGGATTCCTCGTCGTCGACGACGACGACCCGGATCGGCGATCCGTCGGCTCTCGTGATGCGGTCGTGCTCTCTGGCCATGCGTCGATCATCCCGCCGCGGACTATGAGATTCCTATGCGAATCCGGTGTCAGTCCTCATAGTCTCTCCACGGCCGGCGCGAAGGAACCCCATAGCCGCGCCGAACGCGACGACCCAGCCGATCCCGATCGTCATCGCCACGAACTCGAGCGCGGCGCCGAAGCCCACGCTCACCTTGAGGATGCCGAGGACGCCGCCGAGCCCGGCGACCGCTGCGACGCTCCACGCGCACACCGCCGACAGGGTCGCGAGCGCGTGGTGCTGTCCGGCGAACGCGGTCTGCAGCATCGCGAGGCACGCGAAGGAGAACGCGAGCACGGCGGCGAGCGTGTGCGCCAGGTCCTGCCAGGTGAACGATTCGCCGACGGGCGCGGGGCAGCCGTACGTGCAGGTCACCTGCGACGCGACGAGGAAGAGGCCAGATGCGATCCACAGCGACACGGACGGCGGCCACCAGCGCAGCACCGCGACGTCGGCGCGCACGCGCCGGCCCGCCCAGGCGACGAGGACGCCCCCGACGACGAGGCACAGCAGCGCTGTCGAGAACGCCTGCCGGGTCGTCATGCCCTCCGCGCCGAGCTCCGAGACGTACACGTCGCGGGTCACCGCGGCACGGGCGCCCCAGATGAGCGCGAGCGACACGAGGACGAGCGCACAGCCCGCGGCGGCGGCGAGGGCGTCGAGGCGTCGGAGTTGTTTCAGCACGGTGACGCGACGTTAACACCCCTGACGCATAGCCTCGATTGACTGATGTGAGCCACGGATCTGGAGGCGGCATGGGCACCATGAGGGCGGTCGTCGCGCGAGCGCCGGGAGGGCCGGACGTGCTCTCGCTGACCGAGCTGCCGATCCCCGCGAAGACCGGGTCCGAGTTCCTCATCCGCGTCCACGCGGCCGGGATCAACCCGATCGACGCGAAGACGCGCGCGGGCAAGAGGCCGGCGGCGCTCGCGGAGTGGCCGCTCGTGCTCGGCAACGACTTCAGCGGCACCGTCGCCGAGTCGCCCTACGACGCGCACCCGATCAAGGCCGGCGACGAGGTCTACGGCATGACGCTCGTGCCGCGCCTCGCCGGCACCTATGCGGAGTACGTGCCCGTGCCCGCCCTCTTCGTCGCGAAGAAGCCGCGGAACCTCTCGCACGCGGAGGCCGCCGGCGTCCCGCTCGCGGCGCTCACCGCCTGGGGCGCCGTCGTCGACGTCGCGAAGGCGCACGAGGGCCAGCGCCTCCTCATCCACGCCGGCGCCGGCGGCGTCGGGCACTTCGCGGTCCAGTTCGCGACGTTCTTCGGTGCGCACGTCATCGCGACCGGCGGTCCGCGCAGCCAGGGCTGGCTGCGCGATCTCGGCGCGCGCGAGGTCATCGACTACACCGCGGGCCCCTTCGAGGAGCGCGTCGCACCCGTCGACATCGTCATCGACCTGATCGGCAACGTCTCGGGCGACACTGGATCGCGTTCTCTCCGAGTCCTCAAGCCGGGCGGGATCCTCGTCAACGTGCCGAGCGCGTCCTGGCCGACGCTCGCGGAGGAGGCCGCGGCCGCCGGGGTCCGCGCGACCGAGTACCGGGTCTCCCCCGACGCGACGACCCTCGCCGTCATCACGCGGCTCATCGAGTCGGGCGACGTGCGGGTCCACATCGACGAGGTCTTCGACCTCGCGGACGCGGCGGCCGCGCACGAAAGGCTTGCGCTCGGCCACACGCGTGGAAAGCTGGTGCTGAAGGTGTCCGACTAGCGGCGCCCTCCCGCGGAAGACCCGCACTGGATGCCATGCGCAACTCGACCCTCTACGAACGCGACGCTCCCCCGGACGAGGTCGTCGACGCCGCCCTCGCGGACACCGCGTTCGGCGTCTACTGGCTCGATGCGGCCGCCCGCGCGGGACTGCGCGGCGAGCGGGCGCAGCTGCGCGACCGGGTCACCGCCGACCTCGCCATCGTCGGCGCCGGCTTCACGGGCCTGTGGACCGCGGTCCTCGCCGCCCGACGCGACCCCGGCCGGCGGATCGTCGTGCTCGAGGCGAGCCGTGCCGGCTGGGCGGCGAGCGGGCGCAACGGCGGCTGGGTCGACTACTCGCTGACGCACGGCGAGGCGAACGGGCTCGCGCGCTGGCCGGACGAGTTCGAGACGCTCCAGCGGCTCGGCTACGAAAACCTCGACGCCTTCGAGCGCGACCTCGACGAGCTCGGCATCGACTGCGGCTTCGCCCGGGTCGGCGCGCTCATGATGGCGGTCGAGCCGCACCAGGTGCCGTGGACACGGGAGCTGGTCTCGACCGAGCAGGTTTCGCTCGATCAGAACGCGATCCGCGAGCGCCTGCATGCGCCGGGGCTCCTCGGCGGGATCGCCGAGTCGGGCCGGATGGTCGCGACGCTCGACCCCGCGCGACTCGTCCTCGGCCTCGCCGCGGCCGCCGAACGGCTCGGCGTCGTCATCTACGAGCGCTCGAAGGCGCGGCGCCTCGAGGAGGACGGGGATGGCGTTCTGCTCGTCTCCGATCGCGGCTCGGTGCGCGCCTCGCAGGTCGTCCTCGCGACGAACGCGTATCCGTCGCTGCTGAAGCGCAATCGCCTCATGACGGTCCCCGTCTACGACTACGTCCTCATGACCGAGCCGCTGACCGCGGCGCAGCGCGAGTCGATCGGCTGGCACGGGCGCGAGGGGCTCGGCGACCTGTCCAACCAGTTCCACTACGCGCAGATCACCGCCGACGGGCGGATCCTGTGGGGCGGCTACGACGCCGTGTACTTCCCCGGCGGGCGGATCCGGCCGCGCTACGAGGACGACCCGGCGGTGCATCGCCGGCTCGCCTCGAACCTCTTCGCGCTCCTGCCGCAGCTCGCCGAGCAGGGCGTGCGGTTCTCGCACCGCTGGGCGGGGGTCATCGACACGTCGACCCGCTTCGCCGCGTTCTACGGCACCGCCGGCAAGGGGCGCATCGCGTACGCGGCGGGCTTCACGGGGCTCGGGGTGGGCACGTCGCGGTTCGCGGGCGAGGTGATGCTCGACCTGCTGGCGGGCGAGGAGACGCAGCGGACATCGCTGGAGATGGTGCGCCGGCGCGGGGCGCCGTTCCCCCCGGAGCCGGCCGCGGCGATCGGCATCAACCTGTCGCGCTGGTCGATGGACCGGGCGGACCACCGGGGCGGCCGCCGCAACCTCTTCCTCAGGACCATGGACGCCGTCGGCCTCGGCTTCGACTCCTGACCCGCCGCCGCGCCGCCCGGCCGACAGCGTCCAGGTGACGCTATCCAGGGTTATCCGTCGCCCATTCCGCGAGTTGCCGTCACCTGAACGCCGGGGGCGGAACGGCTGAGGCCCGGCAGTCGGGAGCCGGCCGGGCCTCAATGCGAGCGAGTGCTACGCGAGGGTCGCGACGTCGAGCGGGATGCCCGGGCCGAAGGTCGTCGAGATCGACGCCTTCTGGATGTACCGGCCCTTCGACGATGCGGGCTTCGCGCGGACGATCTCCTCGAGCGCCGCCTTGAAGTTCTCCTCGAGCTGCTCGGCGGTGAAGCCCGCCTTGCCCACGATGAAGTGGACGTTCGCGTGCTTGTCGACGCGGAACTCGATCTTGCCGCCCTTGATGTCCTCGACGGCCTTGCCCGTGTTCGGCGTGACCGTGCCGGTCTTCGGGTTCGGCATGAGGCCGCGGGGGCCGAGCACCTTGCCGAGCCGGCCGACCTGGCCCATGAGCTCCGGGGTGGAGACGGCCGCGTCGAAGTCGGTCCAGCCGCCGGCGACCTTCTCGATGAGCTCGACGCCGCCGACCTCGTCCGCGCCCGCCGCGATCGCGGCCTCGGCCGCGGGGCCGGTCGCGAACACGATGACGCGGGCGGTCTTGCCCGTGCCGTGCGGGAGGATGACGGTGCTGCGGACCATCTGGTCGGCCTTGCGCGGGTCGACTCCGAGCTTGAACGCGACCTCGACGGTCGAGTCGAACTTCTTCGACCCGGTCTGCCGGGCGACGGCGAGCGCCTCGGGGGCGCTGTAGTACTTGCCCTCTTCGAGGAGGGCGGCTGCGGCGCGGTAGGCCTTGGACTTGCTTGCCATGATTACGCCTCCACCGTGATGCCCATGGAGCGGGCGGTGCCCGCGATGATCTTCTCCGCGCCGGCGAGGTCGACCGCGTTGAGGTCGACGAGCTTCTCCTGCGCGATGGCCGTGACCTGCTCCTTGGTGAGCTTCGCGACCTTGACGGTGTGCGGGGTCGCCGACCCCTTCGAGACGCCCGCCGCCTTCTTGATGAGCTCCGCCGCCGGCGGGGTCTTCAGGATGAAGGTGAATGAGCGGTCCTCGTAGACCGTGATCTCGACGGGGATGACGTTGCCCCGCTTGTCCTGCGTGGCCTCGTTGTACGCCTTGCAGAACTCCATGATGTTGACGCCGTGCTGACCGAGCGCCGGGCCGATGGGCGGGGCGGGGTTGGCGGCGCCGGCCTGGATCTGCAGCTTGATCAGACCCGTGACCTTCTTCTTGGGTGCCACTGGTTTCTCTTTTCCTGTTGTGCGTCGAGCAGCACCTGGGGTGCTGCTCTCCCGCTCGGCGGTCGCCGACGGTTACCGGCCGATCCCGTCGGCAACTGGGGCGAAACCCATAGCGCCGGAAAGATCGACCGGACAAGTGTAGCGGAGAACGCGATGGGACGGGAGGGCGGGTCAGCGGCCGACCGTCGCGACCATCGCGAGGAGGAGGCCGATGACGCCGAGCGCGATCACGCCGAGGACGACGCCGACGAACACCCGGATGCCGGTGGTCGCGGGGCGCGGGCTCGCCGCCGTCTCGAAGCGGACCGGCTCGGGCGCGCCCGAGGCGAACCACTCCTCGCCCGCGGCGTCGTGGCCGGGGAGGTCGGCAGGATTGCCGGGCTGGTCCATGCCTGCGAGCCTACGTCGTCGGTCGCCGCCGCGTCTCAGATGCCGAGGTGGATCCGCAGGGCCTCGTCGACCTGCGCCATGCGCTCGGCGCCGAGCACGCCGATCGTGCGGACGACTCGGCTGACGTCGATGGAGCGCAACTGCTCGACCTGCAGCTTGCTCTCGCGGGGCAGGCCGCCCTCGCCCGCGGGCACTCGCAGCTGGTAGCTGCGCACGATGTCGACGTTCGATGTCAGCGGAATCACGGTGATCACGCCGCGCCCGCGGATGGACGCGGACTCGTTCGCACCGTCGTTGCTGACGACGACGACCGGCCGCACCTTGCCCTGCTCGGATCCCACGGCCGGATCGAGCGCCACGAGCAGCACCGCCCCGCGCAGCACCGCGGAGGGCATCACTCCCACCAGACCGCCTCGTCGTCGAGCCCGTCCGTGAGGGTGGAGTCCCACGTGCCCGACTCGCCGAACGCGTCTCGCAGCTCCTGCTCCTGCGCGTACTCGAGGACGAGGTCTCGTTCTTGCAGCCGTCGGATCGCGGCGGCCACGGCGGCCGAACGAGACGCGTAGGCCCCTTGCGCCACCTTCTGGTCCACGAACTCCAGCTGACGATCGCTCAGGCTGATGCTCACCTTCACGCCCTGAATGCTACTCGGGTATGACTCTGGTATCACCGTGATCGTCATGCGTCGAGCGTGCCAGCGTTGCGCTCCGCCCGCTCACCGGGTGGTGCGAATTGTGGAGAAGCCGCGTCAGGCTCGCGTTCTGAGGTATTCGACGACGCTCGGCCAGTCCGGGTAGGTCGGCGGGATTGCCGGGCTGGTCCATGCCTGCGAGCCTGCGTGCGAGCTGCGGTGTCGGAGGCATCCGCGAGAATCGACGCGCTCGTGCCGCCGAGCAATGAGGAGTCTTGCGAATGCGGACCGCAGAAGAGTCGAACGCGATAGCATCAAGTTACGCATCAGATGATGCGATGAATGATGCAGAGGCAACGATGCGCACGACTGTGACTCTCGATGACGATCTGGTGGCGAAGGCGGCGGAACTCACTGGAATCGCTGAACGCTCGGCACTCATGCGGGCGGGACTCGAAGCCCTCGTCCGAGTCGAAAGCGCACGGCGCCTCGCCGCACTCGGCGGGACCATGCCGACCGCCGAAGCCGGCCGTCGTCGAAGGTCTGATGCACGGTGATCCTGCTCGATACGTCGATCTGGATCGATCACCTGCGCCATCACGATTCGCGAGTCGAGGCGTTGCTCACGCTGGGCGAGGTCGCCGTGCATCCGCTCGTGATCGAAGAGCTCGCAGTCGGCTCGATCCCCGACAGATCCCAGCTCTTCACGCTCCTGAGCCAGCTGCCATCGGTGCCTTCGATCAGCCACCATGAGGCGATCCAGCTGATCGAAGGCCACCGACTCTGGGGTCGCGGCCTCGGCGCGATCGATGTCCGGCTCCTGGGTTCGACCGTCGTGTCACGCGGTGTCCGGCTCTGGACACGAGACCGCCGACTGCACGATGCGGCTGTCGAGCTCGGCGTCGCCGCCTGAGACGCCTGGCCGGCGAACGGTGTCAGGCCCGACCGCGCAGGTAATCGACGATGCTCGGCCAGTCCGGGTAGGGGCGTCCCTCGCCGAAGTGCAGCCACTCGCCCGTGAACTCCGCGGCGCCGTGCGCGGGCTGGTCGTCGACGAGGAAGTCGCCGACGTTGAGGTCCTTGTGGTGGGTGATGATGAGCCGCTTGTAGGCGGGGCTCTCCTCCTCGACGCCGAAGACGAGCTGCACCCACTGCAGCTTGTCGGTCCAGGCGGTCGGGTTCGCCCACGGCGCCGTCGACAGGATGTAGGTGTCGAAGAGTCCGGAGAGCTCGCGGTAGGCCTCGACCGCGCCCGGCATCGGCTTGAGCAGCGAGTAGACGCCGGGGATGTGGTCGTAGTGCCCCTCGTAGCTGGCGCGCACCTCCGGGCTCAGCTCGGCGAGCCGGCCGTCGAAGTCGGCGAGCGTGTTGTCGAGGTCGATGTAGAGGATCTTCTTCGCCACGGCCTACCTCACCACGCTCACGGTCGGGTCCGGGACAAACGACACCCGCCCCGAGTCGTCCTCCACCGGGTAGCCCTCGCGCGCCCAGTACTCGAAGCCGCCGATCATCTCGCGGACGCGGTAGCCGAGCCGGGCGAAGGCGAGCCCCGCCCGCTGCGCGGCGTTGCAGCCGGGGCTCCAGCAGTAGACGACGACCGGCGTCGTCACGGGGATCTCCGCCGGCGCGCGCTCCTCGATCTGCGAGTGGTGCATGTGGATCGCCCCGCGGGCCCGGCCCTGCGCCCACGCCTCGTCGCCCCGCACGTCGACGAGCACGAACTCCTCGCCCGCCCGCTGCGCAGCGTAGACGTCGGTGGGGTCCGTCTCGGCGGCGAGCCGAGCCGCGAAGTGGGCGGCGAGATCGGCGGGCGTGGGGGTCGCCCCGGGCGACGCATCCGTGGCGCTCATGCGCCGAGCGTACGGCGCGCGCGATCCGGGCGACATCATTGAGGCATGGACCCCCGTGACGCGATCGAGACCGCCGAGGCGCTCATGCGCTCGCGCTTCGAGGCGTTCCGCGACGGCGACGCGGCCTGGCTGCTGCGCAGCTGGCATCCGTCGACCCGGCCGGCACGGCTCGACCTCGCGGACGACCCGGCATGGCGGGGCCTGCAGATCCTCGACGTCGTCGCGGGCGGGCCGGACGACCGCACGGGGATCGTCGAGTTCCGCGCGACCTATCTCGCGCACGGCGAGGTCGGCGTCATGCACGAGCGGTCGAGCTTCGTGCGCGAGGGCGGGCGCTGGTACTACCTCGCCGCGGAGTGAGACGGCCGGCCGGAGCGCGGCTCAGGCGACGACGCCGACCTCGACCCAGCCGCGCGCGCCGCTGACCTCCTCGAGCCGGTCGACGGGGATCGGCACCGCCGAGTCGTGGGAGCCCGCCGCGGGGTAGACGACCTCGAAGCGCCGCAGCGACTCGTCGAGCCAGACCTGCGCGCCGGGCGCGACCGCGAACGGGCAGACGCCGCCCATCGGGTGCCCCGTCAGCACGACGAGGTCGTCGGCCGCGAGCATGCGGGGCTTCCCGCCGAAAACCCGTTTGAACGCGCCCGAGTTCACCTTCGCGTCGCCCGCTGCGACGACGAGGATCGCCGACCCCGACGCGTCCTGCGGTCCCGCGGGGTCATAGAACGCGAGCGTCTTCGCGATGTGCGCGGGGTCGGTCCCGAGGCGCGCGGCTGCGAGCTCGACCGTCGCGGACGACTCGTCGAACTCCCGGACGGCGTCGGCGAGCCCGAATGCGACGAGATGCTCGCGGACGGATTCGACGGACATGACTCCATCATGCCGATGTCGGAGGCGGCTGCTTGACTCGACCCGCTCTTGCCGAGCCGTCCGATCCGAAGGAACTCCGCATGAGTCCTCTTGCCACCTCCGACGTGCCCGCGTACCCTGGGCCTCATCTAGCCAGATCATCTAGCCAGGAAGCCATGGAGCCGATCAGCATCTACGAGGCGCGGAACAACCTGTCCCGTCTCATCGAGGCCGCCATGGCCGGCGAGGAGGTGATCCTCACCAAGCGCGGCGAGCCGGTCGTCAAGCTCGTCCGGATCGAGCCGCAGCGATACACCGGCAAGGCGATCGCCGAGTGGCTGAACGAGCGCAAGCCCTGGCTGCGTCACGGCCTCACCCACGAGGAGATCGAGACCAGGATCCGCGAGCTGCGCGAGGACTGGGACTGAATGATCTACCTCGACACCTGCGTCGTGATTTACGCGATCGACGACCCCACGGAGTGGGGCGACCGTGCCAGATCCCTGCTCGCCGAGGTCGACTCCGCCGATCTCGCCGTCTCCCCCGTCGTCGAGATGGAGGCGCTCGTCGGACCGCTGCGCGCGATGGACTTCGCGGCGATCGACGACTACCGCGAGCTGCTCGCCCGCTACCGGATGATCGAGCCGGACCGCCGGATGTATCAGCGCGCCGCGGAGCTGCGCGCCGCGCATGGGCTCAAGGCGATCGACGCCCTGCATTTGGCGGTCGCGGACCTCGGGGGCTGCGATGCACTGTGGACGAACGACGATCGACTCGCGCGCGCGTCGAAGACCGCCGTCAACGTGTTCAGAGCTTGGTGACCTGCTCGAAGCCGAGCGTGACGGGGGTCTCGCGCTCGAAGAGCGAGACGAGGACCGTGAGCTTGCCCGAGGCGGCGTCGATCGCGTCGATCGTGCCGGGCAGGCCCGCGAACGAGCCCTCCTTGATCGTGATCGTCTCGCCGACCTCGTAGTCGATCTCGGCGGGGATGACGCGCGCGGCGACCTTGGCGCCCTTGCCGGCTGCCGCCTTGCCGCCCGCGGCCACGGGCGCCTCGGCGACCTGGACGAGCGACTTGAGCATGCCGAACGCCTCGTCGAAGCGCAGCGGGACCGGGTTGTGCGCGTTGCCGACGAAGCCGGTCACGCCGGGGGTGTGCCGGACGGCCGACCAGGAGTCCTCGTTGAGGTCCATGCGCACGAGCACGTAGGAGGGGATGCGCACGCGGTTGACGAGCTTGCGCTGGCCGTTCTTGATCTCGACGACGTCCTCCATCGGCACCTGGATCTCGTAGATCGAGTCCTCCATGCCGAGGGAGATGCGACGGTTCTCGATGTTCTGCTTGACCGACTTCTCGAAGCCCGCGTAGGAGTGGACGACGTACCAGCGGCCCGGCTTCGCGCGCAGCTCGAGCTTGAAGTCCTCGTACGGGTCGACCTCGACGGCCTCCGCCTCGTCCTCGTCGGCCGCCTCGACCTCGTCGAGCAGCGCCTCGACGGCGGCGTCGGCCTCCTCGGCAGAGTCGATCTCGAGCGCGTCGTCGACCTCCGCGTCGGCCTCCGGGTCGTCGACGTTCTCGAGCGGCGCGGCCGCCGCGTCGAGCGCCTCGACGAGGTGCTGGATGTCGTCGTTGTCAGTCATCGATTTCGTTTCCTCGTGGTACCTGATGCCGGCCTAGAACCGGTAGTTGTTGATGTCGCCGAACACGGCGGCGACGAGCCAGCCGAAGCCGAAGTCGAAGCCCGACACGAGCGCCATCATGATGATGACGAACACGAGCACGACGAGCGTGTAGGAGATCATCTCCTTGCGCGTCGGGGTGACGACCTTCTTGAGCTCGCTGATCACCTGTCGCAGGAACAGGGCGATCCGGGCGAACAGGCCCTTCTTCTCCGCGCGCTCCTTGCGAGCGGTCGCGACGACGTCCTCACTGGGCTCGTCGACCACGTCACCTGAAGCCAAGATGTCACCTTCCTCACGCCTTGCGGCTGGCAGGGCGGACAGGACTCGAACCTGCAACCTGCGGTTTTGGAGACCGCTGCGCTACCAATTGCGCCACCGCCCTAGGACTCCCGACCGCCCGCTCGCGGGCACACGAAAGCTTGGGGTTTTTCAACTCCGGTCTGAAAGTGTACCTGGTCCCACCGCGTGCGAAACCCGGGATTCTCAGGGCGCCGCGGGTCGCGTTCTCCACCGCGATCCCTAGGATTGACGCCGTGCCCCGCATCTCGCCCCGCATCGCCGCCATCGCCGAGTCCGCGACGCTCAAGGTCGACGCCAAGGCGAAGGCCCTCAAGGCCGCCGGTCGGCCGATCATCTCCTACGCGGCTGGCGAGCCGGACTTCCCGACCCCGGAGAACGTCGTGGACGCGGCCGAGCGCGCGGTCCGCGACCCCAAGAACCACAAGTACACGCCCGCCGCGGGACTCCCCGAGCTGCGCGAGGCGATCGCCGCGAAGACGGCGCGCGACTCCGGTTGGGCGGTCGACCCTGGCCAGGTCATCGTCACGAACGGCGGCAAGCAGGGCGTCTACCAGGCGTTCGCCACCCTCGTCGGCGAGGGCGACGAGGTGCTCGTGCCGAGCCCCTACTGGACCACCTACCCGGAGGCGATCCGCCTCGCGGGCGGCGTGCCGGTCGACGTCTTCGCGGGCGCCGAGCAGGGCTACAAGGTGACGGTCGAGCAGCTCGAGGCGGCGGTGACGCCGCGGACCAAGGTGCTCCTCTTCGTCTCGCCGTCGAACCCGACCGGCGCCGTCTACACCGCCGAGGAGACGCGCGCGATCGGCACGTGGGCGGACGAGCGCGGCCTGTGGGTCATCTCCGACGAGATCTACCAGAACCTCACCTACGACGAGTTCGCGGGCCGCTCGGCGCCGTCGATCGTCGGCGAGGTGCCCTCGCTCGCGGACCGCACCATCCTCGTCAACGGGGTCGCGAAGTCGTACTCGATGACCGGCTGGCGGCTCGGCTGGATGGTCGGCCCGGCCGACGCGATCAAGGCGGCGTCGAACCTGCAGTCGCACCTCACGTCGAACGTCAACAACATCGCGCAGCGCGCCGCGATCGAGGCGCTGACCGGTCCGCAGGACACCGTCGAGGCGATGCGGGCCGCGTTCGACCGCCGGCGCGACACGATCGTCTCCGGGCTCGCCTCGATCCCCGGCTTCCAGGTGCCCGTGCCAAAGGGCGCGTTCTACGTCTATCCCGACGTCTCGGCGCTCCTCGGCGGCACCTGGGGCGGCGTGACGCCGACGACCTCGCTCGAGCTCGCCGACCTCATCCTCGACAAGGCCGAGGTCGCGGTCGTGCCTGGCGAGGCGTTCGGCCCCTCGGGCTACCTGCGGCTCTCGTACGCGCTCGGCGACGACGACCTCGCCGAGGGCGTCGCGCGGCTCGCACGGCTCTTCGGCTGATCTCGATACGCCGCTGCGCGGCTACTCGATCCGCGGATCGCCCACACGCGCCTGCGGCGCTACTCGATCCACGGATCCCCCACACGCGCCTGCGGCGCTGCTCGATCCGCGGATCGGACGGGTCAGTAGCGCGGCGGCGCGAAGGCCGGCGCGTCGTACTGGATCTCCGCCTCGGGCCGGCGGCCGAACGCCGCCGCGAGCAGCACGACGATGAGCCGGATCACGACGCCGATGATGATCAGGACGATGAGCGCGGCCGCGTCGCCGAGCGCCGCCGCGAGCGGCTCGCCGAGGAGGTAGGCGCCGAAGACGAGCGCGAGCGCGATCGGCACCGTCCAGAGCACGTGCCACTTCCGGTCGCCGGAGATCGCGTAGGCGATGACACCGACGAGGACCTCGAGCGCGACGGGCAGCGCGGTGTAGAGGGCGAGCAGGAAGCCCGCGCCCTCGAAGCCGCTGAACGCGAGCGTGAGCGCGCCGATGATGAGCTGCGGCGTGAGCAGCAGCAGCAGGCCGAGCACGAGGAAGCCGATGACGACGGTCGCGGCGCCGCCGATCTTGCGCCCCGAGGTCGGGCCCGCGACGACCGCGGCGGCGAAGGCGAGGGCGAACGCGATCGCCTCGATCCCGAGCGTCGCCAGGAAGGAGACGGAGATGCCGCTCGCGATCTCGCTCTGGCCGGCGAAGAGCGTGTCGACGAGGCTGATGCCGAAGACCGGCAGCAGGCCGACGACGCCGTAGACGGCGAGCCACACGATGCCCGTCGTGAGCCAGAGCGCTCGGCCCGCCGGGCTCAGCGCGTAGGAGCGGGTCGACGGCGGCGGCACGACGTAGACGGGCGCCGGGGTCGCGTAGCCCGGGGGCGGCAGCGGTACGGCGTCCTCGGCGGCGAGCGTCCAGTTGATGTGGCGCGTCGCCTGGTCGGCGAACTCGGGGTGGTCCGCGGCGATGCGCCGCAGCTCGAGCACCTCGGTCGCCGGGTCGAAGAGCGCGTTCCAGTCGTCGCTGCGGTCCGCCATGGCCCGAAGCCTAGCGGCGGGCCTGCGCGAGGGGAACAGGCTGCGGGGACCCGCACCCTTCGACTCGCTGCGCTCGCTCAGGGACCCGCGACCGGCAGAGAGCGGGCCCCTGAGCGAGCCCAGCGAGTCGAAGGGACCCCCACCGGCCGAGGGCGGATCCCTGAGCGAGCACAGCGAGTCGAAGGGACCACCACCAGCAGAGCGCGGATCCCTGAGCGAGCCCCGCGAGTCGAAGGGGCCGTCAGTCCGCGAGGTCGCTCGTGAGGATGACCGGCTCGGGCCGCAGCACGACGCCGAACTCCTGCGAGACCCTCAGCTGGACGAACTCGGCGAGCTGCACGACCTCGCGCGCGCTCGCGCCGCCGGTGTTGACGATCGCGAGCGTGTGCTTCGGGGAGATCGCCGCCCTCGAGCCGGGGAGCGCGAAGCCGCGCGCGATGCCCGCCTGCTCGATGAGCCACGCGGCGGACAGCTTCACCTGACGCCGTTCGACGTACTCGCGGACGACAGGGCCCTCGTCGAGGGGCGCGACGACGTCCGCGCGCTCGGCGCCGACCGGCCAGCGCGGCGCGTCGGCCGGCAGCGAGCGGGCCCAGTTCTCGTCGACGACGGGGTTGACGAAGAACGATCCGCAGCTCGCCAGCTGGCCGTCGTCGAGCATCCCCTTGCCGCGGCGCAGCTCGAGGACCGCCTCGCGGATCCGCTCGAGGGGCACGGGGTAGCCGACGGAGACGCCGAGCGCCGCGGCGAGCTGCTCGTAGCCGACCGTGCCGACGCGGGCCGGCGTCAGCGCGAGCTCGACCGAGACGACGACGCCGTCCCGGCCCTGCTTGAGCGCGCTCGTCCGATAGCCGAGACCGAGGTCCGCGGCGGCGATCCGCTCGAGCTCGCCCGTGGCGGCGTCGACGAAGTCGATCGCGTGGAGGACGGAGGAGAGCTCCTGGCCGTAGGCGCCGATGTTCTGCACGGGCGCCGCCCCGGTCGAGCCGGGGATGCCGGAGAGCGCCTCGATTCCGGCGAGCCCGCGGTCCACGCAGAACGCGACGACGCGGTCCCAGCGCTCACCGGCGGCGACACGGAGGTGGATCCTGCCGTCGTCGGCGGCGATCGACTCGATGCCGTGGACGCCGTCCGTGAGGATCACGGTCGCGTCGAGCCCGTCGTCGGGCGCGACGACGTTGGAGCCGCCGCCGAGGACGAGCCACGGCTCGCCGCCGGCGATCGCCGTCGCGACGGCGTCGACGAGCTCCCGCCGATCGGCCGGGCGCAGGATCTCCCGCGCGGGCCCGCCGACCCGCATGGTGGTCAGCTCGGCGAGGTCGGTCACCCCGCCTCCGCGGGCCGGAGGACGGCCTCGAGGCCGCGCACGGCGACCTGGGCCTTGCCGAGGACGGCTTCGTCGCCCGAGGTGACCGTGAGGTCGATGCGCGCGGTGCCGGCCTCGGGATCGAGCGCCCCGACCTTCGCGACGATCCGCACGTGGGCGCCCGAGTCGGCGTCGACGACGACCATGCGGGTGAAGCGCACGCCGTAGTCCGTGATGCGGGGCCCTTCGACTCGGCCCTGCGGGCCTCGCTCAGGGACCCGCAGCCGGCGAGTCGGCAGGGCCGCAGGGCCGAGTCGAAGAGCCGCGACCCAGTCGACGACCGGCTGGACGGCGAGACCCATCGTGAGCATGCCGTGCGCGATGACGCCCGGGAGCCCGACCGCCGCGGCGACCTCGTCGTCCTGGTGGATGGGGTTCTGGTCGCCCGAGGCGTTCGCGTACGCGACGAGCGAGGCGCGGGTGAGGTGCACCTCGCGCTCGGCGACGACGTCGCCGACGGCGAGCGCGCTCACGACTCGCCTCCGACGAGCAGCATCGAGGTCGCGGTCGCGACCGTCTCACCCGCGGAGTCGGCGATGACCGTCTCGGCCGTGAGCATCGCGTTCGCGCCGAGCGTGCGGATCGACGTCACCGTCATGGTGCCGGTCAGCGCGTCGCCGGCGACGATCGGGCGGGCGTAGGCGAAGCGCTGCTCGCCGTGCACGACGTTGCGGATCTCGAAGCCCGTCGTGGGGTCGGCGAGGAGGGCGTCGAGGGCGGCCTGCTGCACGACGATCGCGAAGGTGGGGGGCGCGTCCGCCGGGTCGCTCGCCCCGACCGCCGCCGCGAACTCGGCGATGCGCTCGGCGGTCACGAGGACCGGCTCGGTCGGCGGATACGTGCGACCCTGCAGGTCGGGGTTCACCGGCATGGCGCCCAGCCTACTCAGCGTCATGCCGCCGCCGGGACGCGCTCGCGCGCCGTCTCGGCCCGCGCCATGCGCCGTCCGTAGGCCTCGATCGCGCGGCGGTGGGCGGGGCTCGCGCGCGGTCGCCAGTCCTCGCTGACGAGGAAGCCCGCGAGGAGGGAGGACCGGGCGTGGTCGGGGCGCGCACCGATGACGGCGTTGACGAGCGCGCGCAGCTGCTCGCCGGACCAGCCGAGCGCGAGCAGTTCCGCGTCGAGCGCGCTGCGCGTGTGCAGCCGGCTCAGCGAGCCCTCGGCCGCCCGGTCGGCGATGCGCGCGACGACGACCGCGAGCGTCGGGCGCAGGCGCGGCGGGGTGCCGGGCAGGAGCTCGCGGTGCACGGCGCGCAGGGCGACGGGCAGCCGGACCGCGACGGGCGCTCGCCTCGCGTGCTGCGCGAGCGACGACGCGACGGCGTCGAGGCGGACGTCGCTGCCGATCTCCCGCGCGAGCGCGTTGACGAGGCTGCGCACGAGGTAGGCCGTCGGGTCGGCGGTCGCAGGCGACCGCAGTCCGCGCAGGAGCTGCGACGGGGGCGTGAGCGCCTCGACGGCGAGGCCGAGGACGACACCGGGGTCGATCGACCGGCCGGTGCGCGCCCGCACTCCGCGCGCGACCGCGTCCGCGAGGCCGCCGCCGAGGCGCTCGGCGAGTGCGCGCCCGCGGGTCGAGGCCCACCACGGGCCGTACGAGTGGGGGTCTGTCGGGATCGCGGCGATGAGCTGGAGGATCGTCGGTGACATGCCGCGACGCTAGGGATCCGGCGGCGGGGCCGCGGCCGATCGCGTTCTGATCCTGAAGAACTCGGGGGCGCGACGATCTGTGAGGGGCGTTCGCGGCCGCCGGCGGGGCGTCCCTCAGCCGCAAGTCCTCAGCAGCGAGAACTCAGCAGCGATGACCCGCGTGCTCGTGCAGATCCGCGTGCTCGGCCGGGTCGATCGCCGCGACCTGTGCCATGAACGCGTCGAGGTCGATCGGGCGCCCCGAGCGCCACGTGCCGAGCACCTCGACCTCATCGACGAGGTGCTCCGGATCGACGGTCCACGGGTCGCGCGACAGCACGACGAGGTCCGCGAGCCGACCCGGCGCGATGACCCCGAGGTCGTCTCCTCGACCGATGTGGCGCGCGGCGAGCACCGTGTGCGCGCGGAACGCGTCGTCGAGCCCGATCGCCTGCTCCGGCCCGTGGACCCGGCCGGAGCGTGCGCGCCGAGTGACCGCGGCCTGCACGTTGAGCAGCGGGATCGGCGGGCTCACGGTCCCGTCGTTGTGGAAGCTCACCGTCGCCCCGCTGCGGACCGCATCGCCGAAGCGCTGCCACTGCGAGCCGATCTCGGGCGCGAACAGCGTGCCGTCGAGGAGGTCGCCCCAATAGATGAACTGGAACGGCGCCATCGAGACGCCGACCCCTAGCACCGCCGCACGCTCGAACTGGTCGCCTCGCGCGCCGCCGACGTGCTCGACCCGCCAGCCGTGGTTCGTGCCGCGCAGGCCCTGGAGCGACAGCGCACGCTCGAACGCGTCGAGGACGACATCGAGACCCACATCGCCGTTGACGTGGAACGCCATCTGGTAGCCCGAGCCCGCGAACGAGTCGAGCAGCTCGTCGAGCTCCGTGCGCCGGTAGTTCATCATCGACTCGCCGCTCGGGCCGATGGGGATGCCGGCATCCCGGACGGTCGCGTTGTCGAGATACGGGAACGAGTTCGCGACGTTGCCGACCCACGGCGATCCGTCCGCCCAGAGCTTGATCCCGACCTTGCGCACCATGTCCGCGGGGGCGCTCGTCGTGAGCGGCTCGGCCGCGTCCGCCTCCGTCGACATGTGGTATAGCGAGAGCCGCAGCGGACTGTCGGGCAGTGAGCCGAGCGCGGTGATCGCGGGCAGCAGCTGCGAGCTGTAGGTGTGCTCGGTCGTGGCGGTCAGGCCGTTCTCCGCCATGTAGCGATACCACTTGGCGGCAGAGCGCAGCGGATCGCCGATGACCTGCGCCATGAGCGGGGTCGCGACCGCCATGACGGCGGGGAGCTCGTAGGCGCGACCGTTGGAGGCGCCATCCGGATCGCGTCCGAACCGCGCGCCGACCGGGTCCGCGGGAGGCTTGCCGTCCGACCAGCCGAGGAGGTGCATGAGCGCCGTGTTGAAATACGCCTCGTGGCCGGAGTTGTCGACGACGACGACCGGTCGACCGGGGAAGAAGCCGTCGAGGTCGGCGTTCGTCAGCTCTGGCGCCGACTGTAGTGTGCGATCGAGGCCGTTGAAGACGAGTCCCTCGCCTGGGGGCGTCTCCGCGTCCAGCTTCGCGAAGAGCGCGGTCACGTCCCGGTAGCTCGGAAAGCCCACGTAGGGCGCGATCCAGTGGGCGGGCTCGCGACAGGTCATGCCGCTCACGATCGGGTGGCTGTGCGAGTCGATGAAGCCCGGCATGAGGGTCGCGGTCCCGAGGTCGACGACCTTCGCGTCCGGATAGAACGCCATGAGCTCAGCCCGGTCGCCGACTCGCGAGATCGTGCCCGTGGCGGTGTCGACCGCGACGGCTTCGGCGCGCGGACGCGCCTCGTCCATCGTGATGATCGCGGAGGCGACGACGAGCAGGTCGGCCGGGCTGCTCGCATTCTGCCCGCTCAATTGCCGCCGCCGTCGGAGGGGCTGAGCTCCCCCGGACGATAGCGCGGCAGTCGGCTCGCGGGGATGATCGCGAGCGCGCTGATGCCCGCGAGGATGAGCAGTCCGAGCTTGAGCGCGGACAGTCGCGCGTTCTCGTTGAGCGCGACGGCCTCGTCGACCTGCTCGGGGCTCGCGTCCGTCTGCTCGAGCACCTCCTTGAGGCGGTCGTTGGAGACGAAGTTCGTGTTGTCGAGGTCGACCTGGGAGACGAGCTCGGGCGGCAGGGTCACGTTGTTCGCGAGCGCGCCGGAGACGTTGACGGTGAGGATGCCGACGAGCAGCGCGCCCGCGACCGCGGTGCCGACCGCGGAGGCGAGGTTCTGCGTGGTGCCGCGGACCGAGCCGACGTCGCCCGCGAGCTCCTTCGGCGAGGCCGTCACGAGCACGTTGAAGACGAGGGTGACGAGGGCGCCCTGCCCGACGCCGAAGACGAACAGGCCGAGGATCGTCGGCAGCGTCTCCCAGTTGTTCGTCACGACGATCGCGAGCCACACGAGCGCGATCGTCGTCAGCGCGAAGGAGAACATGCCGATGATGCGGGGGGCGAAGCGGTGGTAGACGCGCACCACGAGCATCGCCGCGACGAACACGGTGAGGTTGAACGGCAGCATCGCGAGCGACGTGTCGAATGGGGTGCGCCCCTGCACGATCTGGATATAGAGGGGGACTGTGAAGTTGAGCGCCGCCTCGAGCGCCACGACGATGAACATCGCGTAGACCGCCGCTCGCTCCCGCGAGGAGCGGAACACGGACAGGCTCACGAGCGGCACCTTGCCCGCCTTCGTCCGGCGGCGAGTCCACATGAAGAACGCCTGGACGAACACGACACCGATCAGGATGAGCACCGGTGCGGGCGAGAGCCCCAGGATGTCGAACGGCGCCCCCGACTCGGCGAACAGCAGGCCCCAGCCGTTGAGGTTGTTGACGCCGAGGGTGAGCGCGACGATGCCCGCGCCGATCAGGACCGCGGCGACGATGTCGATCTTGATCGCCGAGTTGCCGGGGTCGGATCGCAGCCGGAAGCTGAGGATGAAGACCGCGACGGCGAGGACGAGCACGACGACGAAGACGGGCCGCCAGCCGACGAGGGTGGCGAGCGTGCCGCCGAGGAGGAACGCGGTCACGCCGGCCAGCGCGCGGGCCGAGCCGAGCGAGCCGATCGCGACGGCCTGCTGACGACCCCGGTAGTTCTCGGCGATGAGCGCGACGAGCGAGGGGACGATGATCGCGGCCGACGCTCCCGCGACGCCCTGGGCGAGGATCACGTAGCCCACGGAGGGCGCCAGGATCATGAGGACCGCGGAGCCGGCGAAGAGCGCGACGACGATGCGGAACATGAGGACCCAGCCGACCCGCTGGCCGATCTTCGCACCCACCATGACGAGGGCGGCGACCACGAGTCCGTACATCACGATCGCGGTGCTGACGTCGGTGGGCGGGACTCCGAAGTCCGAGACCATGCTGCCGAGCGAGACGGGCAGCGCCGAGACGTTGTACGACATGAGGATCTGGGCGAGGAAGAGCCCGATCATCGGGACCCAGGAGTTGCGCGGCTCCGTCGCCGTGTCGGTCGGTGCGGTGGTGGTCATGATCTGTCCTCACTTGCGTAGTGGGAGTCGGAGGCGAAGAGGTTGAGGCCGAGCGCCCGCGAGAGATAGGCGATCGCGATCTGGCCCCGCACGCTGTTGCCGGCCGGATCGAGCTTCGGCGCGTAGGCGCCGATGCCGAGCTTCCCGGGCGCCGAGCACATGAGGCCGCCGGACACGCCCGACTTGCCGGGCAGGCCGATGTCGAAGAGCCACTCGCCCGAGCGCTCGTAGAGTCCGCTCGCGCTCAGCACCGCGAGCGTGTCCCGCGCCACCTCCGCCGACACGACGCGCTCGCCCGTCATCGGGTTGACGCCGCCGTCGGCGAGGGTCGCGCCCATGATCGCGAGGTCGCGCGCGTCGACGCGCAGCGAGCACTGGCGCGTGTAGACGTCGACGACCTCCTCGGGCTCCGCCTCGATGCGGCCGTAGCTGAAGAGAAGGCGCGCGATCGAGCGGTTGCGGTGGTTCGTCTCGGACTCGGAGCGGTAGACCTCCTCGTCGACCTCGAGCGTCCGGCCCGCGAACCGCGACAGCCCTTCATGGATGAGCGCCCAGCGCTGCGCCGCCGAGGCGGCGGGCAGCAGCGCGGTCGTCGCGAGCGCACCCGCGTTGACCATGGGGTTCATCGGGTGCCCGTCGTTGAGCTCGATCGCGACGATCGAGTTGAACGCGAGCCCCGTGTTGTTGACGCCGACGACCTCGAGCGCGCGCTCGTGGCCGAGGAGGTCGCACAGCAGCGCGTAGACGAAGGCTTTCGAGATCGACTGGATCGAGAACTCGACCCGGGTCTGACCGACCTCGTGGAGGCTGCCGTCGACGTCGGCGACGCACAGTCCGAAGTCCTCGGGGTCCGCCATCGCGAGGATGGGGATGTAGTCGGCGACCGCGCCTTCGTGATGGGTGGAGGCCCGGTCGTGCGCCCGTTGGAGCAGGTCGTCGATCTGGGCCGAACCGGGCACCGCGCCGGTGCCCGCGACCTGCAGGATGTCCCCGACGTCAAGATCCATCTACGACCCTTTCGCGCTTCGGGCGCTCGTGCGATCGAAAGGCTAGGGCAAACAGGGGCGCGATGTCACGGGTCGGGGACACCCGGGCTGTCGCGAACCTAGAGTGAGTCCATGCGCTCGCCCGTCGCATGGCTGCGCGGGGTCCGCCACCCCGAGGCCTATCACGGCGGCGGCGTGCGGCGGCGCTTCTTCGAGGGCTGGTACGTGAAGCTCGTGAGCGCCGACCGTGCCCAGCGCTGGGCGGTCATCCCCGGCATCTTCCGCGGGCTCGATCGGGGAGAACGCGATGAGGCGTTCGTTCAGGTGCTCGACGGTCTCACGGGCCGCAGCTGGTACCACCGCTTCCCGCCGGACGAGTTCGCCGCCGATGCCGGGCGCTTCGAGGTGCGGGTCGGCCCGAACCGGTTCGGCACGGACGGTGCCGAGCTCGATCTGCCGCAGCTGCGCGGCGCGATCCGCTACCGCGAGCCGCTCGCCCCCTGGCCGGTGCGGCTGCGCGAACCGGGCATCATGGGCTGGTACGGGCTCGTGCCGTTCATGGAGTGCTTCCACGGCATCGTGTCCTTCGGCCACGAGCTCGGCGGGACGCTCGAGGTCGAGGGCCGTGCGGTCTCCTTCGACGGCGGCCGCGGCTACATCGAGAAGGACTGGGGCCGCGCCTTCCCGAGCGGGTACGTCTGGCTCGCCAGCAACCACCTCGACACCGCCGACGGCGAGGACCCGAGCGCGTCGCTCGTCGCGTCGGTCGCGATCATCCCCTGGCTGCGCGGCTCCTTCCGAGGGTCGATCATCGGCTTCCGGCACGGCGGCCGGCTACACCGCTGGACGACCTACAACCGCTCGCGCGAGCGCCTGCTCGAGATCGACGACGCACGGGTGCGCTGGCAGGTCGAGGGGCCGGATGGCGTTCTGAGCCTCGATGCCGAGCGCACGCGAGGGGGGCTCCTCCACGCGCCGCTTCGCGACGCGATGCATCAGCGCGTGGAGGAGACCCTCGACGCCGAGGTCCGGGTGCGGCATGCCGCACCCGACGGCACCGTCATCCGCGAGGGCGTCGCGCGCTGCGCGGGCCTCGAGGTGTTCGGCGACGTGGAGCGGCTGCTCGCGCTCTGAACCGGGTGCGGCGTGCCGAGCGCGGTGCGCCGAGGGCGGCTACGCGCCCTTGCGGCGGGGCGTCACCTCGACCTTCGACCGCTTCTGCTCGCGCTTCTCCTTGAGGGTCTGCTTCGCGACCTTCTTCGACTGTTCCTTCGCCATGGTGGTACTCGCTTCCCTTATGACAGCTGGCGGGTATCCGGCCGACCATAGCCCAGTTCTGAGGGGAAGTCACTTCATTCCGCTGCGGGAGAACGTCATGAGCGCGGCCCCCAGCGCGAACCCGAGCAGGAGCGCGACGCCGTGCGCGTCGCCGGCCGCGATGAGCACGACGCCGGCCGCGAGCTGGGCCGCTGCAGCCCACCGCTGCAGCGACCCGCCCTCGAACGCGAGCCGCGCGGTGACCGCCATGAGCAGCCCGTCGCTCGCGAACGACGTCCCGCCGCCGGGACCCCAACCGAGCGCCGCGAGGTTGAGGACGACGGAGGAACCGAGGAAGAGGAGGACCGCCCGCCACCACCCCCAGACGGCGTTGCCCGCGAGCATGACGAGCGCGACGACGACGAGGTTGAAGATCGCGGCGACGAGTCCGCCGTCCTGCGCGAGCACTGCCGTGAGCACCCGCCACCATTCGCCGTGCTCGAGCGTCGCGACCGGGTCGCGCATGAGCGCGACCCCGAGCTGCGGCCACACAAACTGCGCGAGCGACGGCACCCCAATGACGACGACCGCGATCACTGCGGGCCACGGCCGGTGAATGGTGGTGCGCCAGATCGGGCGCGCGGTCACCCCGGCGAACAGCGCGAGGACGACGATGGTCAGCGAGATGCCGAGCGCGCTCTGACCCGAAGTGTCCACGCTGTCAGGCTATGACTCGACGTTCGCTCGACGTCGAAGTCGCGACGACTGACCATCGGGGCACGATGGTGGATGAGGCCCACATGACTCGAATCGACGCGATCATCCTGGCGATCGCCGGTGCGATCCTCATCGCGATCGCGGTCCTCTACGCCACCGGGAACGCCACATGGGCCGGCTTCGTCTGGATCGCGCTGTTCGCCGCGTTCGGCGTCCTGCTCGTGCTCCGCCTCGCTCGGCCCGGGCGACGCGGAGCCGTGAGGACCGCGGGGCAGTCCGCGGACCCCGCGAACGACATTCTCCTCGGCGTCACCTACTCGGGCCCTCGGACCCCATCGCCGCCCGTGCAACCCGGCATCGAACTCGTCGACCCGGTGCTCATCGAGAGCAGCGACAAGTTCGACGTGCTGCCGACGGACCGGGGCGATTCACGACCGGAAGGCGCACCGTGACTCGCGCCATCCTGCCTGCGCGGCCGCCGCGCAGATAGGCGGATGCCCCATCGCCCGCCCGCCGCGGGCCGCCTCAGCGCGGGCCGCCTCACGACAGGCAGCTCGCCCCGGGCTCCCTCGCCGCGGGCTGAGATTTCGCTCGAGGGCTGAGGATCCGGACCCTATTCCTCAGCCGGGAGACGGATTCTCAGCCCGTCCGCCTACCTGCCTCGGGCGTCTCGGCGCGATAGCCGAACGAGCCTCTGACCAGCTTTTCTTGTAGCTCGGGGGAGCATCGATCTCCCGACCTCACGATTCGGTCGGCGCTCGGTTCAGGGGTATTCGCGGGGTATCACTGAGCATCGCTCCCCCGCTGAATACTGCTCGGCGGCTATCACGAATCATCAACGGGCCTCAGTGTATCTGCGGGGTTAATGCGGGGTTTCACACGCGGCGCCCGGGGCACGGGTACCGTCAGCCCCGGAAGTGACAAGTGATGTGAGAATCCGCTGCCTCCACGAACACGCTCAGAGCGAACCGGCTGGCAGAACTCTGAGAAGCGTCAAATCGTACGGAAAATTGCCGTACAGTTCTTGCATGGCTTCCGCACTCAAGTCCGAACGAATCGAACTGCGACTCACGGCACTACAGAAGCGGACGATCGAGCAGGCCGCAACGCTGTCTGGACGATCCGTCACCGACTTTTCTGTGCCGGTTCTCGTGGACCAGGCGAACGAGGTCATCCGAGAAGATCGTGAGCTCCACATGTCCGATGAGGCATGGGACAAGTTCAACAAGATCCTCGACGCCCCTGCCCAGTCGCTCTCGGGCCTCGCCAGTCTCCTGATGCGTCCATCGGTGTTCAGCGATTGACCTCCTTTGCTCGCCCTCGACCTATCGAGGCAACCGACGAAGTCGCACAGTTCGACTGCGGCGAGCAAACGCTGAACAACTGGCTCAATCTCCGGGCGATCAAGAACGAAGCTGACGGCAACGCTCGCACATTCGTGACAGTAGAACGAGAGTCGAACCTGATCGCCGGCTACTACTGCCTGAGTTCAAATTCGCTCGCACACGAGCTCGCCGACGGCCCCCTCCGACGCAATGCGCCGGATCCGATCCCGACAATCCTGATCGGCCGACTAGCTGTCGACCAGCGATTCAAAGGACAAGGGCTGGGAGCATCATTGCTGCAAAATGCCCTCCTCAAGGGGATCGAAGCCGCACTCCATGTTGGCTCGAGAGCGTTCATGGTTGATGCACTCGACGACACAGCAGTCGCGTTCTACAGCAAGTTCGATTTTCGGCGCCTCCCGGGATCAGGCCGACTCATGTATCTGCGCACCAAGGACGTGATGCAGACGGTCAACAGCCTCGTGCGCTAACCAGAGCGGCGGCGGACACCCACCGAACAGCGTCTTGCGCATCCTCCACACCGCGTCGAGTAGTGAACATGGTCCGGATTGGTGACACCGTCCTTCTCCGAACGCGGAGTGTCTCGTCGTTCTCGCACTGACCCGCCCGACTATGGACGAAAGACGACCGACATTCTCGACCGATCGGCTGCACCTGGCGCGATCCTGACGACTACTCGCCTATGTTTTGTAGTAGCTCGGGGGGGCATCGATCCCCCGACCTCACGATTATGAGTCGTGCGCTCTAACCATCTGAGCTACCGAGCCGAGCCCCCTGTGGGAATCGGACCCACTACCTCTTCCTTACCAAGGAAGTGCTCTACCAATGAGCTAAGGGGGCAGAACGCGACCGCCGGGGCCGCGAATGCACCAGGAGAGTCTACATTCCGCGGCAGGCGTCTCGGTACGCGGTTTCGCCGCCGTGCGACCCGCGGACGTAACAAAGCCCGGCTACCCTCGCGGCATGGCCCGAGGTCGCGAATGGTGGCGCACCGCCGTCATCTACCAGATCTATCCGCGCTCCTTCGCGGACGCCGACGGTGACGGCGTCGGCGACCTGAAGGGCATCACGGGTCGGCTGCCGGCGCTCGCGCGACTCGGGGTCGACGCGGTCTGGCTGTCGCCGTTCTTCCTCAGCCCGCAGCGCGACGCGGGCTACGACGTCGCCGACTACACGCGGGTCGACCCGCTCTTCGGCACGATGCGCGACTTCGACCGGCTCGTCGAGGCGGCGCACGCGCAGGACCTGCGCGTCATCGTCGACATGGTGCCGAACCACACCTCCTCCGACCACAAGTGGTTCCGCGAGGCGCTCGACTCGCCGCCCGGGAGCGCAGAACGCGATCGCTACATCTTCCGCGAGGGCAAGGGGCGCGGCGGCGACCGGCCGCCGAACAACTGGCAGTCCGTCTTCGGCGGGCCCATGTGGGACCGGCTCATCGGAGAGGACGGGCTGCCCGAGCAGTGGTACCTGCACATCTTCGACTCGTCGCAGCCGGACCTCAACTGGGAGAACCCGTGGGTCCGCGAGCGCTTCAAGGACATCCTGCGGTTCTGGCTCGACCGCGGTGTCGACGGCTTCCGGGTCGACGTCGCCCACGGGATGATCAAGCAGGCGGGGCTGCCGGACTACACGCCGCCGAAGTCGGGCGCGTCGATGGGCGGCGAGGCGGACGACCCGCCCTACTGGGGTCAGGACGGCGTGCACGAGATCTGGCGCGAATGGCATGACGTGCTCGCCGAGTATCCGGGCGATCGCGTGCTCTGCGCCGAGGCGTGGGTCGGCCCGCTCGCCAAGATGGCGCTCTGGGTCCGTCCCGATGAGATGCACCAGGCGTTCAATTTCGACTACATGTTCGCGCAGTGGTCCGCGAAGGACCAGCGGCGGGTCATCGACGAGTCCATCACCGCGTTCTCCGCCGTCGGCGCCCCACCCACCTGGGTCTTGAGCAACCACGACGTCATCCGGCACGCGTCCCGACTCGGCTTAAGCGCCGACTCGCCGCAGGGCGACGGCATCGGCCCGCGGTCGAAGGGCAAGCCCGACCCCGTCGTGGGCCTGCGCCGAGCACGCGCCGCGAGCACGCTCATGCTCGCCCTCCCCGGGGGCGCCTACCTGTATCAGGGCGAGGAACTCGGCCTGCCCGAGGTCATCGAGCTGCCCGACTCGGCGCGGCAGGACCCGACGTGGTTCCGCACGAAGGGCAAGAAGTACGGCCGCGACGGGTGCCGGGTCCCGATCCCGTGGGAGGCATCGGCACCGGCGTACGGGTTCAGCGCGACGGGCGCCGCCTGGCTGCCGCAGCCGACGCAGTGGGCCGAGCTCGCCCGCGACCGGCAGGAGGGCGTCGCCGGCTCGACCCTCTCGCTCTACGAGGACGCGCTGCGGCTGCGCCGCTCGAAGCGCCTCGGCACGGGCGCGGTCGAATGGTTGCCGGCGTTCGCGCGCAGCAGCACCGTCGTCGCGTTCTCCAATCGCGGCATCACCGTCGTCGCGAACCTCGGGGCGCGCGCCGTCACACTGCCGGAGGGACGCGTGCTCCTCGAGTCGGCGCCGACCTACATCGGCGCGAACGGGAAGCGGATGCTGCCCGCGGACGCGACCGTCTGGCTCGGGAGGTAGCGCCTACTCGGCGGCCGTGTCGGTCGCGTTCTCGGTGAGCCACTGGAACGGGTCGATGAGGACGCCGTCCTGCTCGATGCCGAGATGCAGGTGCGCGCCGTAGGCGATACCCGTGTCGCCGGTCAGCCCGACGAAGTCGCCGACCTTGATGAGCTGGCCCGGATACATCTGCGCCGAGTTGTCGATCATGTGCGCGTAGATCGCGATGATCTGGTGGTCGCCGACCTGCGACTGGATCTTGATGTAATACCCGTAGCCGGTGTTGTCCCAGCCGACCCAGAGCACGACCCCGTCGGCGATCGCGCTGATCGGCGCGCCCGGCCCCGGGATGAAGTCGATGCCCGAGTGATAGCCGCCGTACTCCGCCGAGTAGCCGAAGCCGCTCGTGATCGGCACGGAGTGGTCGAACGGCCAGCGGATCGCGCCCGCCGTCGGGATGAAGCCTGGCGCGAAGCCCTGGCCCGAGGCCTGGTAGCGCGCCCGCTCCGCCTCCGCGAAGGTCTGCCCCGAGTAGTCGTCGCGCGCGCCCGGCGCCTCCGCCGCGATGACGGTGTCGGCGACGTCGAGCGCCTGCTTCGCCTCGACGGGGGCGTTGAGGTTTGCCGGCAGCTCGCTCGCGACGACGGGGGCCGCCGTGCCGAACACGTTCGAGGGGAGGGTCATCCCGACGGCGAGGGCGGCGGCGAACGCCATCGCGCCGGTCGAATAGAGCGCGCGGCCGACCGAGCGGCGGGGCGCCTTTCGGCGCTTCGCGGGGGCGACGTGGGCAGTGGGCTTGGGGGCCGCCGCTGCGGTGTCGGCCGGCTCGGTGGGCTGGGGCCCGGGCTCGACCGGCTCGAGCGCGGCGTCTTCGATCGGGCTGTGGAACGCGATCGCCGCATCGAACGAGTTCGGGGCGTCGAACGCGATGGGCACGGCAGGTGGGATCGGCGACTCGATCGGCGCCGGCCGCACCTCCGAACCGGAGGCCACCTCGGGGGCCGCCTCGGCGGCCTGGCTCAGGGCGAGGCGCTCTGCGGCGCGGCGCTCCCGACGAGTCGTGAACGCTGGCACGACGTCGTCGTCGGACACGCTCTCACTCACCACGCACTCCCTCACGGTGTCCGGACCGCGGGCACGATCCGGGTGGCCGATATGCGTCTACGGCCGTTCCCCCAGCAGACCGCCACTATACCGCCGCGGGGCGCCGCCAACCAGGCCCGATCCGGGCCGACCGGGGCGCACCGACCCTCCGGAGTGGACGCAAACGGCTTCCTCCCGGCGCAGCGGACAGCCGTTTGCGCCCACACCGGATCACCCGCCCGACGCAGCCGCGACCGAGTGGACGCAAACGGCCCATCGGGCGCCGCCGGGACGACCATTTGCGTCCACTCCAGGTCCCACCGCACCGGACCCATGGCATCGGCCCCCACAGCACCGGCCACAGATCAACGGCCCTATGGCGCCGCCCCCACGGCACCGTCCCCACGGCCCGGCCCCGCGGCACCGGCCTCACCACCCCACCGCAGCAGCAGCGACGTCGGCCGCCCGGGTCAGGCGCCGGCCGACCGCAGCAGTTCGGCGAACTCCGGCGCGATCGTCGGCGCCGCCGCCGTCACCAGTCGGCGCCCGCCCCGCACGTCGTCGGCCGTCACGACCGCGCCGGCCTCCGCCGCGATGAGGGCGCCGGCCGCGAAGTCCCACGGCGCGAGCCCGCGCTCCCAGTACGCGTCGAGCCGGCCCGCGCCGACGTCGCAGATGTCGAGCGCCGCCGCGCCGGCACGACGCAGGTCCCGCACCGACCCGATGACGCGCGACGCCGCCTCGGCCTGCCGCGTGCGGATCGCCGCGTCGTAGCCGAAGCCCGTCGCGACGAGACAGGTGCCGAGCGCTGCCGGCTCCCCCGCCGAGATCGGCTGGCCGTCGAGCGTCGCCCCGCCCCCGGCACTCGCCGCGAACACCTCGCCGAGCGACGGGTTCACGACGCAGCCCGCGAGCGCCGACCACGTCGCGGGGTCATCGCCGCGGACGACCGCGACGCTGACCGCCCAGCGCGGGATGTCGTAGAGATAGTTGACGGTCCCGTCAATCGGGTCGACGACCCACGTCAGTCCTGAGGACCCTGCGGAGGCGTCCGACTCCTCGCCGAGGAACGCGTCGCCCGGTCGGGCCTCCGCGAGCCGCGCCCGGATGAACGCCTCGACCTCGCGGTCCGCCTCCGTGACGACGTCGACGATCGAGGACTTCGTCGCGGCGACCTCGACCCCCTCGCGTCGGCGGCGCAGCGCAAGCTCACCCGCGACGGTCGCGATGTCGATCGCGAGGGCGAGGAGCTCGTGCGGGTCGTCGGCCACCCGGCCAGCCTAGGCGCGCGCGAGCACCGGTTCCTCGGTCGCCGCGGCGATCGCGTTCTCCACCCGGTCCCGCGACCCCGCGATGAAGAGGTATTCCGTGTTGCGCAGGTGCGAGACGGTGCCGACCCGCACGCCCTTGCGGTTGTGGATGCCGATCTGCGCGCCGACGTAGCGCTTGCGGTCGAAGGCGACGAGCCGCGCGTCCTCGTGTCCCGCGTCGCGCAGCGCCTCGAGCATCGCTCCGGGCGTGATCCACGCCTCGTCGTTGTAGGAAACCGCGACGACCTCGGCGCGGGCCCGGCGCAGCAGGTCGGCGAGCGCCAGCGGCATCTCGCGGCGCCGGTTGAAGACGCTCTTCGTCGCCTCGTCCCGCGCGTCGACCCGCTTGCAGGCGATGCCGTAGTGCTCGGGGGCGTCCCACCGCACGAGCGTCTCCCACACGTGATAGTTCGTGAAGTAGCGGTGCTGGTTGTACGGCGGGTCGATGTAGAGGAAGTCGGTGCGCGGCAGCACGTCGACGAGCTCGGTCGCGTCGCCGCGAAGCGCCCGCCCGGCGCCGGCGATGAGCTCAGGGCGGCGCAGCTCGAGGTCGTTATGCGCGCGCGGCGCCCACTCCTTGAGGTAGGCCATCTGGATGCCCGTCGTCGAGTCGACCCGGTCGGCCGCCTCGATGAGGGCGGCGAGCAGAACGCCATGCAGCGGCGAGTCCGCGTACCGCTCCGCGATCCGGTCGCGCATGGCGTCGACGCGGGCGCCGTTCTTCGGCTGGAAGTAGCGCGCCCGCTCGCAGAACGTCTCGGTGAAGTAGCCGGCGCGCGGCGGAAGCCCGCGCAGATCGTCGAGGGCGTCGGCGAGCGCCGCCTCGTCGACGGCGTCCGAATCGGTCGCGATATAGCAGTCGGCGAGCACCTCGCTGTAGGTGGCCACGTCGACCGCGGTCACGTGCATGCCCCGACGCTTGAGCTCCTGCGCGACCCGCGTCGTCCCAGTGAACAGGTCGATCGCGTTCCGCGCCCCCACCGCCTCGGCGACCCGGCCGATCGCGCCGACGAGCGTGCGCTTCGAGCCGAGGTACTTGATCACGCCCGCCAGCCTAGGCGGCGAGCACCTCGACGCCCGCGGCCAGTGCCGCCGAGCGCAACCGTTCGTCCCGGGTCGCGAGCGGCAGGCCGCGGGCATCGGCCAGATCGAGGTAGGCGGCGTCGTAGACGGACAGGTCGAATCGCTCCGCGAAATCGAGGAGCGACTCCGCGACGGGGTACGCCACGACCTCGATCGGCAGCGCCTTGAGCATCGCGAGCACTTCGGTGACGGCCGAGGACTCGATCCGGCCACGACGGATCGCGGTCCGCAGCCCGCTGACGACTTCGTAGATCCAGATCGAGGGCGCCGTCGCCGAGCCGTGCCGGAGTGCCTCGAGGGCGGTCTGCGCATCGTCGAACTCCTCGTCGGGCAGGCACCATGCGAGTGCGACCGATGCGTCGAGCACATACTCCATCAGTAGCGCTTGCCCTCGTCGATGAGCTGGCGGATCGTGAGCTCGGGACCGAGTGGCGCAGCCCCCTGGCGGAGCTCGCGGATCCTCGCGATGACGTGGGCGACGTCCGGGCGGGCGTCGCCGACCGGTGTGAGCAGCGCGATGGGATTGCCGTGCTTCGTGATCGTGATCGTCTCGCCCTTGCTCGCACGGTCGAGGAGCGCAGAGAGGTGGGTCTTCGCCTCGTAGGCGCTGACCGTCGACTCGCCCCGGTTCGTGGCGCGTGTCCAATCGGTCGCGGTGCTCATGACATTCAGACTAGTCGTAGACCAGACGATCGGATTGGCGTTTCGGAAACGACGAAGCCCCCGGTCTCCCGGGGGCTCGATCGGTGGCAGATGAGGGATTCGAACCCCCGAAGCTTTCGCGTCTGATTTACAGTCAGATCCCTTTGGCCGCTTGGGAAATCTGCCGAATGCCCATCAATCATACGGGGTCCGGGGCGCGTGCGCGGACGGTGGTCATCGCTAGCATCTTCCTCATGGCCGATTCCAGCTTCGACATCGTCTCCAAGATCGACCCCATGGAGGCGAAGAACGCCGTCGACCAGGCGCAGAAGGAGATCTCGCAGCGCTACGACTTCAAGGGGGTCGGCGCGGAGGCCGACTGGTCGGGCACCGAGCGGCTCCTCATCAAGGCGAGCACGGAGGAGCGGGCGAAGGCCGTGCTCGACGTCGTCGAGTCCAAGTTCGTCAAGCGCGGCATCTCGCTCAAGTCCCTCGACGTCGGCAAGCCCTACGCGAGCGGCAAGGAGTTCCGCATCGAGGTTGGGTTGAAGAACGGCATCGTCTCGGACGACGCGAAGAAGGTCGCGAAGATCATCCGCGACGAGGGGCCGAAGTCCGTCAAGGCGCAGATCCAGGGCGATGAGCTGCGGGTGACGAGCAAGTCCCGCGACGACCTGCAGGCGACGATGGCGCTGCTGAAGGGCAAGGATCTCGACGTCGCCCTCCAGTTCGTGAACTTCCGGTAGCGGCGGGCAGCGCGCATGACCGGGCTCGTGACGGCGGACGAGGACGTCGTCGACACCGTCGACGGGATCACCTTCGGCTTTGACCTGCCGGACTGGATCTACTGGGCGTACATCGCGTTCACGATCTCGCTGCGCATCCTCGCCGTCTTCATCGTGCCGCGCAATCGCCGCCCCCAGACCGCGACGGCGTGGCTGCTCGCGATCATGTTCATCCCCGAGATCGGCTGGATCTTCTTCCTCCTGTTCGGCTCGCGGCGGGTCGGGCGGCGACGACGAGAACGCCAGGCGGAGGTCAGCCGGTTCATCGCGGCGACGACGCACGGCATGGAGTTCGTCGTCGACAAGGACAAGTGGCCCGACTGGCTCGAGTCGGTCGGCGACCTCAACCGCCGGCTCGGCTCGATGCCGCTCGTCGGCGGGTCGACGGCGACCGGCTTCTACCCCGACTACGAGGAGTCGATCGCGGCGATGACCCAGGCGGTGCGCGATGCGAAGCGGACCGTGCACGCCGAGTTCTACATCTTCGGCCTCGACGCGACGACGCAGGACTTCTTCGACGCGATGGCGGAGGCGGTGCGCCGCGGCGTCACGGTGCGCGTGCTCCTCGACCACGTCGCGAACCTGCGCCTGCCCATCTTCCGCGCGACAAAGCGGTTCTTCCGCGCCAACGGCATCAAGTGGCAGCTCATGCTGCCGCTGCAGCCCTTCAAGGGGAAGTGGCAGCGCCCCGACCTGCGCAATCACCGCAAGCTCCTCGTCGTCGACGGCCAGGTCGCGTTCACGGGCTCGCAGAACCTCATCGACTCGAGCTACGACAAGAAGTCGAACATCAAGCGCGGGCTGCACTGGAAGGACCTCATGGTCCGCTTCGAGGGGCCGATCGTCGGCGGCATCGACGCGCTCTTCGTCACCGACTGGTACAGCGAGACGGGCGAGGTGCTGCTCGACGAGGTCGGCGAGGCGCCGCCGCAGGACCGCGACGACGTCATCGACTCGCAGGTCGTGCCGAGCGGCCCCGGCTTCGAGGGCGAGAACAACCTCCGCCTCTTCAACGCCCTCGTGTACGCGGCGAAGAAGCGCCTCATCATCACCTCGCCGTACTTCGTCCCCGACGACTCGATGCTCTACGCGATCACGACGGCGGCGCAGAAGGGCATCGAGGTCCAGCTCTTCGTCTCCGAGATCGGCGACCAGGCGATGGTGTTCCACGCGCAGCGCAGCTACTACGACATGCTGCTCGAGGCCGGCGTGCGGATCTGGCTCTACTCGGCGCCGACGATCCTCCACGCCAAGCACTTCACGGTCGACGACGATGTCGCCGTCGTCGGGTCGAGCAACATGGACATGCGCTCCTTCTCGCTCAACTACGAGATCTCGGTCATGGTGCGCTCGAGGCGGTTCGTGCGCCAGATCCGCGCGATCGAGGACGCCTACCGGGCGGAGTCGCGCGAGCTGACGCTCGAGGAGTGGAACAAGCGACCGGCCAGGTCGAAGGCGCTCGACACGGTCGCGCGGCTCACCGCGGGGCTGCAGTAGGGCTGGCACGGCGCCCTTCGACTCGCTGCGCTCGCTCAGGGACCCGCAACCGCCCCCGCGTACCGCCCTTCGACTCGCTGCGCTCGCTCAGGGACCCGCAAACCGCGCGCTGCGCTCGCTTCAGGGAGCCGCAAGGCTGGGAGGCCCCTGCGGGCCGCTGAGCGAGCGCAGCGAGTCGAAGCGGTCAGTCCCGCGAGATCCGCACCATCTCGTCGCGGGGCACGACCTTGATGCGCGCGCGACCGGCGTTCTCCCCCAGCCCGACCTCGTGCGCGTCGAGCCGGTGCCAGCCGTCGAGGTCCGTCCACTCGATACCGCGCTCGACCAGGAGGTCGACGACCGCCGCCTCATCGGGCGCGGACGGGCTCCACCAGTTCGCCTGATCGCGCACGAGGTGCGAGATCGTCTCCATCGCATCGGACTTGGTGTGGCCGATGAGGCCGACCGGACCGCGCTTGATCCAGCCGGTCGCGTAGACGCCCGGCACGACCTTGCCGGCGTCGTCGAGGACCCGTCCCTCGTGGTTCGGGATGACGCCGCGGCGCTCGTCGAAGGGCACGTCCGGCAGCGCCGAGCCGAAGTAGCCGACCGCACGGTAGACCTGCCGCACGGGGTACTCCCGGATCTCGCCGGTGCCGCGCGCGCCGCCCGCGCCGTCCGCCTCGGTGCGCTCGACCCGCAGCGCGGCGACGCATCCGTCGGGTCCCGCGACGACCTCGACCGGGCGCGCCCAGAAATGCAGGTGCAGCCGCCTGGACGAACCCGTCTGCGGCTCCTCGCGCCACTTCCGGAAGATCCGGTCGATGACGAGGATCTGCTTGTTCGACTCGATCGCCGCGCGCGCCGCATCGTCGTAGTCGAAGTCCTCCTCGTCGACGACGAGGTCGACGTCGGGGATCTCGCCGAGCTCCCGCAGCTCCAGCGGCGTGAACTTGACCTGCATCGGCCCCCGGCGGCCGAAGACGTGCACGTCGGTGATGGGCGAGGCGCGCAGGCCCGCCTCGACGTTCGCGGAGATCTCCGTGGGCATGAGGTCGTCGGGGTGCTTCGCGAGGATCCGGGCGACGTCGAGGGCGACGTTCCCGTTGCCGACGACCGCGACCGACTCGGCGTCGAGCGGCCACTCGCGCGGCACGTCGGGGTGGCCGTCGTACCAGCTCACGAAGTCGGCGGCGCCGTAGGAGCCGGGCAGGTCGATGCCGGGGATGTCGAGGTCGGCGTCGCGGACCGCGCCGGTCGCGAAGATGACGGCGTGGTAGTGGCGCTTCAGGTCGTCGAGGCCGATGTCCTCGCCGAAGCGCACGTTGCCGAAGACACGGATGTCACCGCGGTCGAGGACCTCGCGCAGGGCTGTGATGATGCCCTTGATCCGCGGGTGGTCGGGCGCGACGCCGTAGCGGACGAGCCCGTACGGCGCGGGGAGCTGGTCGAAGAGGTCGATCGACACGTCGAACGGCTGCTCGTACTTGAGCAGGATGTCGGCCGCGTAGATCCCCGCGGGGCCCGCGCCGACGATCGCGAGTCGAAGCTTGCTCATGTCGTTCTCATGCCTCCCGTTCGACGACGCGCGCCGCGAACTCCGTGAGCGCGCGCTTGACCGGCCCGGCCGGCAGCGGTTCGAGCGCGGCGACGGCCTCCGCGGCCCAGCGGCGCGCCTCGGCGATCGTCGCGGCCGAGACGTCGTGCGCCCGCAGCTGCGCGACCGCCGCGAGGAACGCCGCATCGTCGGCGGCGGCAGCGGTCGAGCCGATGCGCTCGGCGAGCGCCCGCGCGTCGGCGTCGTCGTCGGCCGCGCGGCGCAGCAGCAGCATCGGCAGCGTCGGGACGTCGGCGCGCAGGTCCGTGCCGGGCGCCTTGCCGGTCGTCTCCGCGGCGTCGGTGATGTCGATGACGTCGTCGATGAGCTGGAACGCGACGCCGATCCGCTCGCCGAACGCGGAGATCGCCGGGTAATAGCGTTCTGGCGCCTCGGAGAAGATGAGGCCGACGAGTCCCGCGAGGGTGATGAGCGAGCCGGTCTTGTCGGCAAGCACGGAGAGGTAGTGGTCGACGGGGTCCTGCCCGTCGGCGGGGCCGACCGTCTCGTGGAGCTGCCCGAGGACGAGCCGTTCGAAGGTGCGGGCCTGCAGCTCGAGCGCGCGGTCGCCGAGGCTCGAGATGATCGCCGAGGCGCGGGCGAAGAGCAGGTCGCCGGTGAGGATCGCGACCGAGTTGCTCCAGACGCGGTGCGCCGTCGGCACCCCGCGGCGCAGGTCCGCCTCGTCCATGACGTCGTCGTGGTACAGGGAGGCGAGGTGGGTGAGCTCGACCGCCTGCGCGGAGCGCACGACCGCGGGGTTGACGCCCTCGCCGAGCTGTGCGGTCAGCAGCGTCAGTGCGGGCCGCACGCGCTTGCCGCCGGCCTCGAAGAGGTAGCGCGCGGTCGTGTCGGCGAGCCCGTCGCCGAAGCGCAGCTCCGCGGCGAGTCCCTCCTCGACCTGCTCGAGCCCGGCTTCGATCGCGCGGACCATCCGGCGTTCTGCGGGCGCGACGAAGATCCGGTCGTCGATGCCGAGCGCGGCGCCGAGAATCCCTCGCCGCCTGAGGCTCCCCTCCGCCTGGCGGAGGGTCACGAGGCGCTCGGCTTTCGTCGTCGGCGCGCGGTCGACGCGAGGATCGTCTCGTCGGAGGGCTTGCGGCCGCGGTGCATCGCGACGATGCCGGCGGTGAGGTTGCGGTAGGCAACGCGGGTGAACCCGGCGGCGCGCAGCCAGCCGGAGAGGGCGACCTGGTCGGGCCACGCCTCGATCGATTCGCCGAGGTAGGCGTAGGCATCGGGGTTCGAGCTCGTGCGCTTCGCGATGGCGGGCAGCACGCGGCGGAGGTAGCCGGAGTAGGTGGCGCGGACGATCGCGACGGGCGGCGTGGAGAACTCGGTGACGACGATCCGGCCGCCGGGCTTCAGGACCCGGTACATCTCGGCGAGCGCGGCGTGCGGGTCGGCGAAGTTGCGCAGGCCGAAGCTCACGGTGACGGCCTCGAACTCCTCGTCGCCGAAGGGCAGCGCCTGCGCGTCCCCGGCGACGAACTCGAGGGAGGGGTGGCGGCGCTTGGCCTCGGCGATCATGCCTTCGGAGAAGTCGATGCCGGTGACGCGCGCGCCGCGCTTGGCGATCGCGGCGGTGCTGGTGCCGGTCCCGCACGCGACGTCGAGGACGCGCTCGCCGGGCTCGGGGGCGATGGCTTTGACGGTCGCGGCGCGCCACAGCGGCGCGTTGCCGCCGGAGAGGATCGCGTTCGTCACGTCGTAGCGCTTCGCGACGCCGTCGAACATCTCGGCGACCTCGTCGGGCTCCTTGTCGAGGTTGGCGCGGGACACGCCCCGATCCTACCGGCCTCCTTTTTCAGGAGTCCCGGGGGCTTCGCGTGCAATGCGCACGCCGACCCCCGCGGACTCCTGAAAAGCGGAGGCGGCGTAGGCTGATGCGGTGCCCGAGCAGGTTCCCGTCGCGTTCGTGCGCGGCGGGCACGGCTGGCTCGGCGAGGGTCCGGTGACGCGCGGCGACTTCGCCGCGGAGGACTCGTACGGGGAGGCCGCTGCCTGGTGGTCGCGGATCGTCGCAGAACGCCATGACGCAGCCCCCGGGAGCACGCCGGTCGCGTTCGGCTCGTTCCCCTTCGACGCCGCGTCGCCCGCGGGCGCGACCCTGCTCGTCCCCGACCGGGCGGTCCGGGTGGACGGCGCGCTAGCCCGGCTCGGCACCCGACCGCTCCCGGCGGCGGCGGTGCACGACGGCGCCATGTCGCGCGGGGCATACGAGGCCGCGGTGGCGCGGGTGCGCGACGCGATCGCCGCCGGGCACCTGCAGAAGGCGGTGCTCGCGCGGGACGTCGTCGTCGAGCCGGCGAGCCCGATCGACCTCGGCTCGCTCGTCGACGTGCTCGCGGCGTCGCATCCGGACGCGGCGGTGTTCTGCGTCGACGGCCTCGTCGGCGCGAGCCCGGAGACGCTCGTGACCGTGCATCGCGGGCTTGTGACGGCGCGCGTGCTCGCGGGGACGGCGGGCCCCGGCGAGGGCGAGGCGCTGGCCGCGAGCGACAAGGACCGGTTCGAGCACGAGCTCGCCGCACGCAGCGTGACGGAGGCGCTCGGGCCCCACGTGGTGGGCCTCGCGGCGAGCGAGCCGTACGTCCTCGAGCTACCCCACCTCACGCACCTCGCGACGGATGTCACGGCGGAGATCGCGGACGGCTCGGATGTCCTCGCGCTCGTCGCCGCGCTGCACCCGACCGCCGCGGTCGCGGGCACGCCGCCGCGGCCGGCGCTCGAGGCGATCCGCGAGCTCGAGCCGGTCGATCGCGGGCGCTACGCGGGCCCGGTCGGCTGGGTGGATGCGAACGGCGACGGCGAGTGGGCGATCGCGCTGCGCTGCGCGCAGCTGCGGCCGGACGGGTCGTTCCACGCGTTCGCGGGCGCGGGGATCATGGCCGACTCGGTGCCGGAGCTCGAGCTCGCGGAGACGGACCTGAAGCTGCGCCCGATCCTCGAGGCGCTCGGGGCCGTGCGCTGAGGCCGCGGAGAAATTAGCAACCCAGGTTGCGCATCTCAGATTAAGCAACTATGGTTGCTCACATGCCACCCGAGACTCAGGAGCCGATCGGCGGGATCGCCGACGACCTCGCGGCCGTCGTCGCGCTCCGCGAGCTCGCCGACCAGCTCGAGGACGCCGCCGTCGAGCGCGCGCTGCGCGACGGCTGGGGCTGGGGGCAGGTCGCCGAGGCGCTCGGCGTCACCCGGCAGGCCGTCCACAAGAAGCACCTGCGCCGCCTCGAGCAGGCCGGCATCGACTTGAGGAGGCGGAATGTCTGAGTCGATCCCGCACCCCGGGCTGAGCGGCAGCATCCGCGGCATCGCCCTCGCCGCGATCGTCGAGGCGCAGCGCCAGGGCCTCGCGATCGTCGAGGCGGAGCACATCCTCCTCGCCCTCGCGGGCGACCGGCACACCTCGGTCGGCCGCTTCCTCGAGGAGCACGGCCTCGACCACGCGGCGTGGCTCGCGGCGCTCCACACCGAGCGCGAGCGCTCCCTCCAGTCGGTCGGCGTCACGATGCGCGATGCGAAGACCCTCGCCGCGACCCGCATCCAGCGGCCGCGGTGGGGCGCGAGCGCGCGGACCGCGTTCGACCGCGCGCAGAAGATCGCGTCCCGTTTCCGGCGCGGCCAGCACCGGCTCACGGGATTCGATCTGCTGTACGGCATCCTCGGAGCCGAGCTCGGCACCGTCCCCCGGGCGCTCGCGTTCTCCGGCATCGATCGCACGGCCCTCCTCGACGACGTCATCGAGCAGGCCGGGATGGGCGACGCGGCGAGCGCCATCGGATAGCAGAACGCCATCGCCCGGGAATCCAGCGCCCGGAACCCCTCAACCCCCACGACCTTCACCAGGAAGGAGGGCATCACCATGCCTTCGACAACCCCGCCCGAATGGGCCATCGAGGCCGACGGCCTCGTCAAGACCTTCGGCGACAACCGCGCCGTCGACGGCGTCGACCTGCGCGTGCGCACCGGCTCCGTCTACGGCGTCCTCGGCCCGAACGGCGCCGGCAAGACGACGACGATCTCGATGCTCGCGACGCTGCTGCGGCCCGACGCCGGCACCGCGCGGATCTTCGGTCACGACGTGCTCCGCGAGCCGAACGCCGTCCGCCAGCTGATCGGCGTCACCGGCCAGTACGCGAGCGTCGACGAGAAGGTCTCGGGCCTTGAGAACATGATCGTGTTCGGCCGGCTCCTCGGCCTCTCGCACCGCGCCGCGAAGGCCAAGGGGCTCGAGCTCCTCGAGGCCTTCGGGCTGGAAGAGGCCGCGAAGCGCCCGGTCAAGAAGTTCTCCGGCGGCATGCGCCGCCGCCTCGACCTCGCCTCGAGCCTCATCGCGCAGCCGCCGCTCATCTTCCTCGACGAGCCGACGACGGGCCTGGACCCGCGCACCCGCGGACAGATGTGGGACGTCATCCGCACCCTCGTCGCCGGCGGCTCGACCGTCCTGCTCACGACGCAGTACCTCGACGAGGCGGACCAGCTCGCCGACCGGATCGCGGTCATCGACCGCGGCCGGGTCGTCGCCGAGGGCACCGCCGACGAGCTCAAGGGGCTCGTCGGCAACGCCTCGCTGCTGCTGCGCGTGACCGACGCCGAGCGGATCGGGGAGACGGTCCGCGCGATCGAGGACGTGCTCGGCACGACCGCGACCGTGACCCCCGAGGCCGGCCGCCTCACCGCCCCGATGGCCGACCCCGATCGCGTCACGGACCTCCTCATCGCGTTCCGCGAGCGCGGGATCCGCCTGGCCGAGGTGAGCGTGGAGCGGCCGACGCTCGACGAGGTGTTCCTCACCATCACCGGCCACGACGCGGCCGACCAGACCGAGTCGGCCCAGGCCGACGACGACGAGAAGGAGGTCGCCGCGTGAGCGCGATCATCGAGACGAAGCCGGCGGTGTTCCCGACCGAGCTGCGCCGGCACGCGGGAGTGCGCGAGACGCTCTCGCAGACCCTCACGATGGCCTACCGGGCCCTCATCCGGCTGCGCCGCACCCCGGAGCAGTGGGCGGACGTGCTCATCATGCCGTTCATCTTCACGTTCATGTTCGCCTACCTGTTCGGCGGCGCGATCGCCGGCGGCGTCGAGGCGTACCTGCCGATGCTCATCCCCGCGATCATCGTCCAGGGGGTCGTGCAGGCCTCGGCGGTGACCGGCACGCAGCTGCGGGAGGACATGGACACGGGGGTGTTCGACCGGTTCCGCTCGCTGCCGATGGCGCGCATCGCGCCGCTCGCGGGCGCGCTGCTCACCGACACGATCCGCTACGCGGTCATCACCGGGCTCACCATGCTCGTCGGCGTCCTGATCGGCTGGCGCCCGGGCGGCGGCTGGGGCATCCTCGTCGCCTGCCTGCTCGTCATCATCACCTCGTGGTCGGTGAGCTGGATCTGGGCGCTGCTCGGCGTCAAGGCGCGCACGGCCGGCACGGTGCAGGGCATCGCGATGCTCATCATCATGCCGCTCACGTTCTTCTCGAACGCGTTCGTGCCGACCTCGACGCTGCCCGACTGGCTCCGCCCCGTCGCCGAGTGGAACCCGGTCTCGCACCTCATCACGGCGTTCCGCGAGCTCGCGAACGACGGCATCTGGGGCGTCGACGTCTGGTGGACGCTCCTCGGCGCCGCGGTCATCGTCGCGATCTTCGCGCCGCTCGCCGTCCGCGCCTACATGCGCAAGGCCTGAGGCCGCGCGGGCGGGCCCGGCTCAGGAGTCCTTGAGCCGGGCCTGCTGCTCGGCGACGTCGAAGTCGGCCGGCGGCCACTGCGGGTCGAGCTCGCGCAGGGCGTCGAGCAGAACGCGATGGACGGCCCACCGCGCGTACCACTTCTTGTCGGCGGGGATGACGTACCAGGGCGCGCGGGGCGTGCTCGTGCGCTCGATCGCGATCTGGTAGGCCGCCTGGTAGTCGTCCCAGAGCAGGCGCTCGTCGATGTCGCCGGGGTTGAACTTCCAGTGCTTGTCGGGTCGGTCCAGCCGCTCCTGGAGCCGCTCCTTCTGCTCGTCCCGCGAGATCTGCAGCATGACCTTGCGCACGAGCGTGCCGCCGGCGACGAGCTCCGCCTCAAAGTCGCGGATGATCCCGTAGCGCCGCTCGATCTCGGGCAGCGGCGTGAGCGAGCGGACGCGGTGGATGAGCACGTCCTCGTAGTGCGATCGGTCGAAGACGCCGATGCAGCCGGGGGCGGGCAGCGCGCGGCGGATGCGCCAGAGGAAGTCGTGCGACTTCTCCTCCTCCGTCGGCGCCTTGAACGCCGTGATCTTGACGCCCTGCGGGTCGACGAGGCCGACGACGTGGCGGATGATGCCGCCCTTGCCCGCGGTGTCGATGCCTTGCAGCACGAGCAGCACGGACCTGGTCCCGCCGCCCTTCGACTCGGCATAGAGCCGCTCCTGGAGGTCGGCGAGCTCCTCGGCCGAGTCGGCGATCTCGCGTTCCGCGTCATCCTGGTCGATGCCCGGCGTCCCGCCGGGGTCGACGTCCTCGAGCCGGAATCCGGGCCCCACGGGTTGCAGTGCGCTCACGCCGCCACACTAGCGCCGCGTCAGCGGGTCAGGGGGACCTCGACGACGGTGGGGCCGGCGCACGCCGTGAGCGCGGGGTCGAGCTCGCCACGGGTGTCGACGCGGCGGTAGTCCCAGCCGTAGGCGCGCGCGAGGCCCTCGATCGACGCCGCCTGCGGGGTGAGCATGACCCGGTCGAAGTCGGCGGCCGGCACCTCTCCCGCCGCGCGCATCTCGGCGACCTCGAGCGCGTCGAAGATCGTGCCGCCGCCGTCGTTGCCGACGACGACGAGGATCCGCGGGCGCGCCTCGTCCGGTGAGAACGCGAGCCCCCCGACGTCGTGGAGGAACGCGAGGTCCCCGGTCAGCAGGCGCGTGATGCCGCGCGAGCCCGCGTCGGCGGCGCCCTGCGAGGCGAGGGCGATGCCGATCGCGGTCGACGTGTTGCCGTCGATGCCGGCGAGGCCGCGGTTCGAGTGGACGGGGATCGCCTTGCCGGGGGCTCGCCGGTCGAGCTCGCGGACGAGCCGCGAGGCGGCGACGACGAGGCGGTCGTGCGGCCAGCTCGCCCGCCACACCGCCTCGACGAGCGCGCGACGCGAGACGGGGCGCCGCACGGCGTCGAGCTCGCGGTTCGCCTTGTCGCGCGCATCGGCGAAGACCTCCGGCGCGACGTCCTCGCTGTCCTCGAGCCACGCGCGCGACGCCGCGACCCACGGCCCGACCCAGGCCCGGGCGGCCACGGCGTCGAGCGTCCCAGTCGCTTCGACCGCGTCGGCGAAGGCGGTGACCGAGTGGCCGGGGTTGTAGGCGTCGGCGCCGGGCGCACGCACGACGATCGTCTCGGCGGCGCCGCGTCCGATGAGCCAGGGGACCTCGCGGGAGAGCGTCGGCCGGCCGAACACCACGATGCGCTCGAGCGCGTCCTGGAACTCGGCCGAGCGGATCGCCTCGCGGTAGGGCACGACGAGGTTCGGACCGAAGCGGGCGCCCGAGACGGCCTCGGCGAGGAGCACCGCGCCGAGCTCGCGAGCGAGCTCCTCGGCGCGGGGGCCCGCGCCGGCGCCTGCGATGACGGCGGTGCGGGGGCCGACGGGGAGGGGCAGCACGGCGCCCTTCGACTCGTTGCGCTCGCTCAGGGAGCCGCCTTCAGCCCCAGCGACCTCCGCAGCGCCCTTCGACTCGCTTCGCTCGCTCAGGGAGCCGCCGTCAGCCCCAGCGACCTCCGCAGCGCCCTTCGACTCGCTTCGCTCGCTCAGGGAGCCGCCGCCGGCCCCAGCGACCTCCGCGGGTCCCTGAGCGAGGCCCGCAGGGCCGAGGCGAAGGGCGTCCGACGGCTCCCACGGCCCTGACAGCGGCTCCGTGAACGCGACGTTCAGATGGACCGGGCCCATGGCGTTCTGCGATCCCGCGCCGCGCGCCGCATCCGCGACCGCCTCGGCGATCGCCTCCGCCGCCTGCTCCTCGCCCGGCTCCCCCGTCGGCGCACCCACATCCCACGTCCGTCGTACCGCCTCGCCGAACATCCCGACGTGCGTCGTCGTCTGGTTCGAGCCGATGCCGTGCAGCTCCTCCGGCCGGTCGGCCGTCAGCACGACGAGCGGCACGCCCGAATGGTGCGCCTCGAGGACCGCGGGGTGGAGATTCGCGACGGCGGTGCCCGAGGTCGTCACGACGACGACGGGCTCGCCCGACTCGCGCGCGAGGCCGAGCGCGAGGAAGCCGGCGGAGCGCTCGTCGACCCGCACCCGCAGTCGGATGCGGCCGACGCGGTCGAGCGCCGCCGCGACGAGGGCGAGCGCCTGCGATCGGGAGCCGGGCGACACGACGACGTCGCGGATGCCCAGCTCCGCGAAGCGGGTCAGGAGCGCCGCCGCGAACGCGGTCGCCGGGCCGGGCGCAGCGCCGCCATGGGCCCGGGCGGCGCTCACTGCTCCGGCTTGGGTTCGTCGTCGAGCTCGCGCAGCTGGCGTTCGAGGTCGCGGATGCGCTCCTCCTGCTCGCGATTGCGCCGACGCTGCTCGATGTTGTCGATGAAGCCGGGGTCGTCCTCAGGGCCGCGGGGGCGCGGGGCGCGGCCCGGCGCGGCGTAGGAGCCCGCCTGGCCCTTGCGCTCGCGGCCGATCGCGAACCACAGGATCGAGCCGAGGATCGACGTGATGACGACGAGGACGATCCAGACGAACTTCGGCAGGTGGCGCACGCGGGAGCGATCGATCGTCGCGATGTCGACGATCGAGAAGACCATGACCGCCGTCAGCACGAGTGCGAGGATCACGCGCCACATGCCCACGATTCTAGGCCGAGCAGGCTCTGCGCCCCCTGGGCGGGCACTGGAGCCTCGCGGGCGGCCGAGCGCCTGAGCCGCGCGCCCAGCCTCCCGTACTACCCTGTGCGGGTGCGCAGCTGGGTCGTCTACTCACTCGTGCGGATCGGCATCTTCGCCGCGGCGTTCGCCCTGCTGTACTGGCTGCTCCCGCCGGACCTGTGGTGGCTGTCCGCGATCTGCGCGGCGCTCATCGCGCTGAGCCTCTCCTACATCTTCCTCGCGAAGCTGCGCGACCGGGTCACCGCCGACCTCGCGGCGCGCGCCGAGCGCCGACGCGCGGGCCGTGCCGCCGACCCCGACGCGGCGGCCGAGGACGCGCAGTCCGACTGACTCAGAACGCGATCGCCCAGCCGAGCAGGAGCGCGTAGGCGAGCCCGCCGAGAGCGGTGAGTTTGAGCGCGGTCACGAGCTCGCGGGGGGTCCGGGCGGTGAGCACGATGAGGATCGCTGGCCCGGTGATCAGCAGCGAGAAGTACGCGTACCAGGCGTGGTCGGAGTAGAAGACGCCGTAGAGCGCGGCGATCGCGTAGGCGACGGCGAGCAGCACGATGTACACCGCGCGTGACGGCCACGCGCCGATGAGGACCGCGAGCGTGCGCTTGCCGACGGCCTTGTCGCCCGCCCGGTCGCGGATGTTCGCGACGAACACGGTCGCCGTCGCCGTCGCGCCGGCCGCGATCGCGGCGAGCCAGCCGTCGTCGGTGATCCGCCCGAGGATCGCGAACTGCGTGCCGAGCACCGCGACCGGCCCGAAGAAGATGAAGACGGCGAGCTCGCCGAGCGCGTAGTACCCGTATGGACGACGGCCGCCGGTATAGAACCAGGCGGCGACGATGCAGACCGCGCCGACGGCGATGAACCACCAGTGGCCGGTGCGCCACGTGATGATGAGGCCCGCGATCGCCGCGAGCGCGAAGAACACAAGTGCGACGGCGAGCACGGCGCGCGGCTTCGCGGCACCCGAGGCGGTGAGGCGGCGCGGCCCCGAGCGCACGGCGTCGGTGCCGCGGATGCCGTCCGAGTAGTCGTTGGCGAAGTTGACGCCGATCTGGAGGCAGACGGCGACGGCGAGGCACGCGCCCGCGCGCCACCAATGCCAGCCCGGACCGTCATCCTCGCTATGGATGACGTAGGCGACGGCCGTGCCGAGCACGACGGAGGCGATCGACACCGGCAGGGTCGCGAGCCGCGCGGCCCGGATCCAGTCGACGAAGCCCGCCTTGCGCACGGGAACCGGTCCGGACTTCCGTCCGCCTGGTCGTCCCGACTTGCGCTTGACCGCCTGCTTCGCCACGAGCCACGATCCTACGGGGTGCCGAGCAGCGCGGCGGCGGCCACCCGGTCCGGCTTGCCGGAGGGCAGCATGGGGACCGCGTCGACGACGGCGAACGCGACGGGGCGCGCCTCGGGACCGAGCATCGCGCCGATCTGCTCGCGGATCGCGTTCTCGTCGACCGTCGACGTCGTGACGATCGCCGGAGCCTGCCCCCAGCCGGGTCGATCGACGGCGACGGCGAGCGCATCGACGGCGCCGGCCCGCCGGGCCGCGAGCTCGACCTCGACGAGTGAGACCTTGACCCCGCCCGAGACGATGACGTCGTCGATGCGGCCGAGCACGGCGAGCCGGTCGCCGCGCACTTCGCCGTGATCGCGGGTGCGGTGCCAGCGCACCCCGTCGATGACGGGGAACGCCTCCGCCGTGAGCGCCGGATCGTCGAGGTAGCCGTCGGCGAGCGACGAGCCGCGCAGGTGGACGACGCCGTCGATGACGGCGAAGGCCGCGTCGCCGATGGGCCGGCCGTCCCAGACGACACCGCCGCAGGTCTCCGTCGCGCCATACGTGAGCGTGACGGCGAGGCCCTCCTGGCGCGCGCGGACGAGGAGGGCCGGGTCGGGCGCCTGGCCGCCGAGCAGGATGCGGGAGAACGACCGCAGCGCGTCGACGCCCGGCACCGAGTCGAGGAGGCGCTGCAGCTGGATCGGCACGAGGCTCGTGTAGCGAGGTCCGTCGAGCGTGCCGACGACGGCCGCGAAGCCGAGCGCCGAGAAGGTCGGCCCGCCGACCGCGACGACCGGCTCTCGGCCCCAGTGCGCGGCGCGCGCGACGACGTTGAGTCCCGCGACATAGGTCGTCGGGAGCGCGAGCACCCAGTGCCCGGGCTCACCGAGCTCGGCGGCCGCCGCCTCGGCGCTCGCGCGGAACGCCACCCCGGAGAGCACGACCCGCTTCGCCCGGCCCGTCGATCCGCTCGTCTCGACGACGGCCCCGTCGCGCAGCAGCTCCGCCCCCGACGGCCCTTCGACTCGCTGCGCTCGCTCAGGGACCCGGTACGACCCGCCCGCTGAGCCGGCCAGCGCCCCTCCCCCCGGGTCAGCCGCAGGCACGCGGTCCCCTCTGCGGCTCCCTGAGCGAGCCGCAGGCGAGTCGAAGGGCGCGCTCACCGCACCCTCAGAAGTGCCACGGATACGCCGACCAGTCGGGATCCCGCCGGCCGAGGAACGCGTCGCGGCCCTCGGCCGCCTCGTCCGTCGCGTAGGCGAGCCGCGTCGCCTCGCCCGCGAAGACCTGCTGGCCGACCATCCCGTCGTCGACCGCGTTCATCGCGAACTTGAGCATCCGGATCGCCGTCGGCGACTGCTGAAGGATCCGCCGGCCCATCGCGACCGCCTCGCGCTCGAGCTCCGCGTGCGGCACGACGCGGTTGACCGCGCCCATCTCCCGCGCCCGATCGGCGTCGTACTCCTCCGCGAGGAAGAACACCTCGCGCGCGAACTTCTGCCCGACCTGCCGCGCGAAGTACGCCGAGCCGTAGCCGGCGTCGAAGGAGCCGACGGTCGCGTCAGTCTGTTTGAAGCGCGCGTGCTCGCGGCTCGCGATCGTCAGGTCGCACACGACATGGAGCGAGTGCCCGCCGCCCGCCGCCCAGCCGGGGACGACCGCGATGACGACCTTCGGCATGAAGCGGATGAGCCGCTGCACCTCGAGGATGTGCAGCCGACCGCCCGTGCCGCCGCCCGCCTCGTAGCCGTGGCGGCCCCGCACCCGCTGGTCGCCGCCCGAGCAGAACGCCCAGCCGCCGTCCTTCGGGCTCGGGCCGTTGCCGGTGAGCAGGACGGCGCCGATCGTCGCGTTCTGCGCCGCGTCGGTGAGGACCCGCAGCAGCTCGTCGACCGTCTCGGGCCGGAACGCGTTGCGCACCTCAGGCCGGTCGAACGCGATCCGCGCGATCCCCGCGTCGACGCAGTGGTGGTAGGTGACGTCGACGAGGTCGTCGAAGCCGGGCACCTCGCGCCACAGCGCCGCGTCGAACAGCTCGGAGACCACGCCCCAAGCGTAGCCGCGGCTACCGCCCCCTGAGCGAGCGGGAAGGCTAGCGGGTCCCTGAGCGAGGGCTGAGCGAGCGCAGCGAGTCGAAGTCCGAGTCGAAGGGCCTCACCCCGAAAACAACCGCAGCACCTGCAGCACGACCCACGGGTTCGCGAGCAGGCCGCCGACCGCGCCGACGACGCCGAGCCACCGGCCCCGGCCGAGCACCGCCGCGACGACGCCGAGCACGACCGCCGCGACGGAGGCGCTGATGGAGCACCACGCGAGCGCGACCCCGAGGTCGACGTCCGTGTACGCCGCGGCCGAGACCGCGAGGCCGTGCAGGACGGCCGTGACCGCGAACATGAGGAGTGACAGCCAGCCAATGAGTCGTCGTGGCCGCGGTAGGAGGTAGCCGTCGGCCCCGGGGTCGGGCGCCTCGAACGCCTCGATCCGCTCCAGGTCCTCCGCGACGAGCGCGCCCCACACCGGCGTGGGGATGTCGACCGGCTCGCCGCGGATGACGGGCGAGACGGCGGTGTCCGTCCGCGGCGCGGCGGGCTCCTCGGTCTCCACGGCACCACCCTAACGGCGGGCCTACCCTGGAGCCGTGGACTCCGGCGAGCTCGTCGCGCGCGCGCGCGTCGTCGCGCTGCCGATGCGCGAGCGCTTCCGCGGGATCGAGACGCGCGAGGCGCTCCTCATCGAGGGGGAGAACGCGATGTGGGCGGAGTGGTCGCCCTTCGTCGAGTACGACGACGCGGAGGCGGCTCGGTGGCTCGGCTCGGCGCTCGCGGAGCTGGGGGCACCCTTCGACTCGGACTTCGACTCGCTGCGCTCGCTCAACTCTCGCTCAGGGACCGGCGCCCCGCTCCCTGAGCGAGCGCAGCGAGTCGAAGGGCCCGCCACCATCCGCGTGAACGCAACCGTGCCCGCCGTCTCCCCCGACGCCGTGCCCGGCGTCCTCGCCCGCTTCCCGGGCACGCGGACCGCGAAGGTCAAGGTCGCCGAGCGCGGCCAGATACTCGCCGACGACCTCGCCCGCGTGCGCGCCGTCCGCGACGCGCTCGGTCCCGACGGCCGGATCCGCATCGACGCGAACGCCGCCTGGTCGCTCGACGAGGCGACGACCGCCCTCGAGGCCCTCGCCGCCTTCGACCTCGAGTACGCCGAGCAGCCCGTCGCAAGCGTCGCCGACCTCGGGGCGCTGCGCCGCAGGCTCGCCGGCCTCGTACGCATCGCGGCGGACGAGTCGATCCGCAAGCCCGCCGACCCGCTCGAGGTCGTGCGCGCCGGCGCCGCCGACGTCGTCGTGCTCAAGGCGCAGCCGCTCGGCGGCGCCGCCCGCGCGCTCGAGATCGTGCAGCGCGCCCGCGCCGAGGCCGACGTCGCGTTCGTCACGTCGAGCGCGCTCGAGACGAGCGTCGGGCTCGCATCCGCCGCCCGGTTCGCGCGCGCGGTCGACATGGCGTTCTCATCCGATCTCGACCACGGCCTCGGGACCGCCGCGCTGCTCGCCGCCGATGTGACGACCGAGCCGCTGCTGCCCGTCGACGGGCTCATCCCGCTGCGCCGGGTCGTGCCGGATCCGGAACTGCTCGAGCGCTACGCGGCCGCGCCCGAGCGCACGGCGTTCTGGTTGGAGCGCCTGCGACGCGCGCTCCGGCTCGCCTGAAGGCTCAGAGCCCGCTGTAGGCGTGGAGCCCCTTGAAGAAGAGGTTGACGACCGTGAAGTTGAACACGACCGCGGCGAAGCCGATGATCGCGAGCCAGGCCGAGCGCGTGCCGCGCCAGCCGCGCGTCGCGCGCGCGTGGATGTAGCCGGCGTAGAGCACCCAGACGACGAAGGTCCAGACCTCCTTCGTGTCCCAGCCCCAGTAGCGGCCCCACGCCGCGTTCGCCCAGATCGCGCCCGCGATGAGGGTGAAGGTCCAGAACACGAAGCCGACGACGATGAGCCGGTACGCGAAATCCTCCAGCCGCCCCGGCGCGGGGATGCTGTCGAGGTAGCCGGCGCGGCGCAGCCCGCCCCGGTCGCGCCGCGAGCGCAGCAGCTGGAGGATCGAGAGCCCCGCGCCGAGCGCGAAGAAGCCCGTGCCGAGCGTCGCGACGATGATGTGGATGACGAGCCAGACGGGGGCGACGCCCGAGGAGAGCGCGGCGGGCAGCGGGCTGATCGGGACGTAGACGTTGAGCGCGGCGAGGCCGAGCGCGAGCGTCACGACGCCGGTGATGAACGCACCGAGGTAGCGCAGGTCCTGCCAGAACTGGGCGATGAGGAAGACGCCGACCATGATCGCGGTCGCGGTGAGCGCGAACTCGTACATGTTCGCCCACGGCACGCGGCCCGCGGCGATCCCCCGCATGAGGGCGGCGGCGAGGTGGACGATCCAGGCGACCCAGGTCAGCGCGAGCGCGGCACGCAGGTAGCGCGGTCCCGAGCCGGTCGGGATGGCTGCCGGCGCGGCGGTGTCGACGAGCACCGTCGTCGCGCCGCCCCGGGCGGCGACCTGGGCCGCAGCAGCCTCACGGGCGGCGCGCTCGTCCTGGGCGCGGGTGACGAGCGACGACCTCCGGGCGAGGTCGAGCGTGAAGAGGAGGAACGCGAGCGCGTAGACGGCGATCGCCGACCAGACGGCGGTGTTCGAGTACTCCGAGAGGATGTCCGTCACAGCCTGTGAGTCTAGACGAGGGGCCTGTGCGGGCTGAGTTCTCGTGCTGGGGCTGAGAAGCGGGTGCCTCAGGCTCAGCCCGGGGGCGGTTTCTCAGCCCGCAGTGGACCCGCCGGCACCGGGCGGCGGCCCTACCCCGCAGCGGACGCTACCAGGGGGCGGTTTCTCAGCCCGTAGCCGGCCCGGCGGCGCCCCGCGTCTCCTCGGATCCGGCGGCCGCATCGGCGAGCCCCGCGACGGCCTCGGCGAGCCGCGGGTCCTCGCCGCGCGCGAGACCCGCCCACTCGAGCCGCACGCCGTCGGAGTCCTCGATCACGCGCGCCCACACGCGGCGGCGCGGGATGAAGAGCGACAGCAGCAGCCCGGCGACGGCGAGGATCACGAACGCGAGCACCCAGCCCTGCGCGGGGTCGGAGTGGATGTCGAGCGCCGCGAACCTCGGGATCGCCGTGAGCTCGACCGAGCCGAGCCCGTCCGGCAGGTCGACCCGGTCGCCGACCCGCAGCGCGATCGTCGCCGCATCGGCGTCGCGACCGGCGATCTGGGTCAGCGACTCGGTGTCGAGCACGTACGCGTTCGTCGCCCGGCCCGAGTCGAGGCCCAGGTCGCCCGTGTAGACCTCGAGCGTGACGAGGGGGCCGCGCAGGTCCGGGTGCGAGGAGGCGAACGCCCCCGACTCGAGCTGGATCGCGGTCGGGTAGAGGAAGCCCTCCATCCCGATCTGCTCGGCGAGCCCGTCGGGGATCTTCACGACGCCGATCGAGCCGAGCTTGGCGTCCATCGGTCGGAAGAGGGTCGGCTGGGAGAAGACGACGCGGCCGTCGGGGTCGCGCACGGTCAGCACGGGCGCGTAGCCATTGCCGAGCAGATACACCTGGGTCCCGGCGATCGTCAGCGGCGCGTTGACCTTGAGGACCTCGGTGCGCGGCTCCTGCCCGAGCTCCGTGACGGTGACGGTCGCGTGGTAGTCGAGCGGCGTGCCGTAGGAGTCGATATTCACCTCGTCGTAGGTGACGTCGAAGGAGTCGAGCCGCACCGAGTACGGCGCGAGCGCCGAGTCCGTGAAGAAGCGCCCGGGATTGAACGAGTCGTAGCCCGACAGCACGTTCGTGAACGCGTAGCCCTCCGCGATGACCCGCTGGCCCGTGTAGCCGAAGCCGCTGCCGAAGCCGACCGCCGCGAGCACCCCGATGAGCGCGACGTGGAAGACGAGGTTCCCGGTCTCCCGGAGATACCCGCGTTCTGCCGAGACCGAATCCGGCGTGCCGCCCTCGGGCGCGCGCGCGGACGCGACGTCGGCGACCCGGTAGCCGCGCCGCTTGAGGACCGCGCGCGCCGCCGCGAGCGCGTCCGCGCGGTCGCCGCCGAAGGAGCGCGTCGTGTACCCCTCGAGCCGCTCGAGCCGCGCGGGGGTCCGCGGCGGCGGCGCGAAGATCGCCTTGCCGTGGTGCCACGCGCGCGGGATGACGCAGCCGATGAGCGAGATGAACAGCAGCAGGTAGATCGCCGAGAACCACGGCGAGGAGAACGTCGAGAAGAGCCCGAAGAAGTCGAGAACGCGAGCGCCGTCGGGGTCCTGCGCCCGCCACTGCGCGACGCCGTTGGGATCGCTCGACGTCTGCGGGACGAGGCTGCCGGGGATCGCGGCGATCGCGAGGAGGAGCAGCAGGATGAGCGCCGTGCGCATCGAGGTGAGCTGGCGCCACACGAAGCGCAGCCAGCCGATGGGGCCGAGCCGCGGCTGGTTGAGCCGCTCGGAGTCGGCGGCGGGAGCGTCGGGACGCTCATCGACGATCGTCCGCTCGTCGATGTGCCCCTCCGGACGGTAGTCGGAGTCCTCAGAGCGCGGGGACGAAGCCATTGATCACCGCCCCGAGCTGCGACATCATCGCCTGCCACAGCCCGGAGACCATGGCGACGCCGATGAGGATGAGGAGGACACCGCCGACGATGTTGATCGCCCGGATGTGCCGCTTGATCCAGCGCACCGACGTCGTCGCCCAGCCGAGGCCGAGCGCGATGAGGAGGAAGGGCACCCCGAGCCCGATCGCGTAGACGGCGGCGAGGAGTCCGCCGCGCCAGGGGTCGCCCTGGTCGAGGACGATCGCGTTGACGGCGACGAGGGTCGGGCCCAGGCACGGCGTCCAGCCGAGCGCGAAGACGATGCCGAGCAGCGGCGCCCCGACGAGACCCGTCGCGACCTTCCAGCGCGGCTTGACGGTGCGCTGCATGACGCCGAAGAGCCCGATGAAGACGAGCCCCATGACGATGATGACGACGCCCGCGATCCGCGTGATGAGGTCGAGCCAGGGGCGCAGCAGCAGCCCGGCCGTCCCGAAGAGCACGCCGAAGGTGACGAAGACGACCGCGAATCCGGCGATGAAGAGCAGCACGCCGGTGACGAGCCGGCCGCGGCCCGCCCGCTCCCCCGAGGCGAAGCCCGATACGTAGCCGAGGTAGCCGGGCACGAGCGGCAGCACGCAGGGCGAGGCGAACGACACGAGCCCGGCGAGGAGCGCGAGCGGGATCGCGACGAGCAGTCCCCCGCTCAGGATGCTCTCCCCGACCGGGTCGATCGCGCCCTGAGCGAGCAGTGCGAGCCGGAGGGTCACGGCTCGGCCTGCACCGTCTCGACCATCGTGCGCAGGATGTCGGGGTCGCGCAGCAGGCCTGAGACGCGCGCGGCGACCCGTCCCTCGCGGTCGAGGACGATCGTCGTCGGCACGGCGTTCGGGGCGACGGTCGCGGCAAACGCGAGCTGCACCGAGCCGGACGAGATGTCGAGGATCGAGGGGTACCCGATGCCGAACTCCTCGTCGAAGGTCCGTGCGACGTCCCCGGTGTCGTAGACGTTGACGCCGACGAACGGGACGTCCTCGAGCTCCGCGGCGAGCGCCGCGAGGTCGGGCGCCTCGAGCCGGCAGGGCGGGCAGCCCGCGTACCAGAAGTTGACGACCGCGACGCTGCCGGCGAGGTCGGCGCTGCCGTAGGTCTCGCCGTCGACGGTCGGACCGGAGAACGCGACGGGCTCGCCCCGCTGGTCGGCGGGGATCTCGAGGTACGCGCCGTCACCAGAGACGTAGCCCTGGCCGGTGCCGTAGCGCTCGGCGAGTCCGTCGCTCGAAGCGCAGCCGGCGAGCGCGATCGCGGATCCGACGGCGAGCGCGGTAAGCCCGGTCAGCCATCCCCGTCGCACCACTACACCGCCCCTGTGTCGATCGCCTCAGCGAGCAATCCTGCCGCGGGTTCCTGATAGTCGACCTCGACCCAGCCGCTCGGGGCGGTCTCGTCTCGGCGGAACGTCGTGATGGAGGAGAGCGAGGTCCGGCGCTTGCGCGGGTCGTGGTGCAGGGGCCGTCCCGCGATGTGGAGCGTCGTTGTCCAGATCGGCATCTGGTGGCTGACGAGGACGACCTCCCCGCCGTCGGCCTCGTCCCACGCCTCGCCCATCGCGGCGAGCATCCGGTCGCGCACCTGCACGTACGGCTCGCCCCAGCTCGGCACGCGCGGGCGCAGGAGGTGCCTCCAGTTGCTCGGCCGGCGCACGGCCTCGCGCATGCGCGCGCCCTCGAACACGTTCCACGGCTCGATGATCCGCTCGTCGACGGTGATCGGCAGCTCGAAGGCTGCCGCCCACGGTGCCGCCGACTCGCGCGTGCGCTGCAGGGGGCTCGCGACGAGCGACGTCACATCCCTGCCGGCGAGCGCGTCCGCGGCGAGCGCCGCCATCCGGTGGCCGCGCTCGGAGAGCGAGTAGCCGGGGAGCCGGCCGTAGAGGATGCCGGTCGGGTTCTCGACCTCGCCGTGACGGACGAGATGCAGGAGGTCGGCGGGCACCCGTCCATTGTCCCAGCCCTTCGACTCGCTGCGCTCGCTCAGGGAGCCGTCACTCCATTGGCCCAGCCCTTCGACTCGCTGTGCTCGCTCAGGGAGCCGAAGGGACTGTGACGGTGTGTGACGGGGTGCCGTGGCATCCCCATGACGCCGCACGTACATTCGGTGGACCGACCGCATCGGTCCCGCAGCTGGAAGAGGTGATCCCCATGAACCGTCAGACGACGTTCGAGGTATCGGCGATCCAGCGCTGCATGGCCGTGGCCAACCCGATCGCCTGGCGCGACGCGCTCGTCGCGCAGGTCGACGGCGCTGCGCTCGGTGACGCGCGGATCGGACTCGCGTTCCTCGACGGGACGTCGACGGTGCTCCGGGTGGTAGGTCCCCAGGTGGACCTTGCAGTGGGAGAGCCGGTGGCCTACCACCCGGTCGCCGAGGTCCTCAGCGCGGGCGACCGCTGGGTCACCGCGCGGGCCTAGGCGCGTCTGGTCTCAGGCCATCGACATCGAGGCCATCATGGCCTCGCACTTCATCATCATGTCCTTGCACGCCATCGCGGCGTAGCGGCAGCAGTCGGCCATCTCCATGTGCATCTCGCACTCGGCCATGCACGCCTTGCCCATCGCCATGCAGGCCATGAGCATCGCCTTCATGGCGTCCATGTCGTAGCCCATCGGGCGCATCATCATGCCCATGCCGGCCTGGCACATCTCGGCCATGTCCATGCACATGGCGGCACAGCGGTCCATCCCCGCCATGCCCATGTCCTGTCCGGCGCACATCATGCACGCGACCTGACAGGAGTTCATGCTCATCATGCACTCCTGCATCAGACCCATGTCCATGGCCATGCCCATCGGCATGGAGTCCATGGACATGGACTTCATCATCTCCATCGTGTCCACTGTCATCTCCCTGATCGGCGGGGCGCCGCGCCCCGAGATGACGAAATGTTACGACAGGATCCCGGGACTAGAACGGGTAGCGCTCGATCTCGCCCTGGATCGTCACCCACTGCGTCTCGGTGAAGGTATCGATGTTCGCGTGCGGGCCGCCGAAGCGGCCGCCGACGCCGGAGGCCTTCGTCCCGCCGAACGGGATCGGCGCCTCGTCGTCGACCGTCGCGTCGTTGATGTGGACGGCCCCCGACTCGATCCGGTCGCACAGCTCGAACGCGGCGTACGCGTTGGAGGTGAGGATCGACACCGAGAGTCCGTACTCGGAGGCGTTGATGATGTCGATCGCCTCGTCGATGTCGTCGTAGACCATGACGGGCGCGACCGGGCCGAAGATCTCCTCGGTCCAGGCCCGGTTGTCGGCGCTCACGCCGGCGAGCACGGTCGGCCGGTAGAAGAGTCCGTCGTGCGTGCCGCCTGCGGCGAGCGTCGCGCCCGCGGCGACCGAATCGCTCACGATCGACGCGACGTGGTCGAGCTGACGCTCGTCGATGATCGGGCCGATCGCGTTCTGCGGGTCCGCGCCGTCGCCGACGGGCAGTGCGTTCGCCTTCGCCGCGAGCGCCGCGACGTACTCATCGGCGATCGAGCGGTGCACGAGGTGGCGTCCCGTCGTCATGCAGATCTGGCCCTGGTGCAGGTACGAGCCCCACGCGGCGACGCTCGCCGCCGCCTGGACGTCTGCGTCGGGCAGGACGAGCATCGCGTTGTTGCCGCCGAGCTCGAGGTGTACGCGCTTGAGCAGCGGCGCCGCCGCCGCGCCGACCCGTCGGCCTGCGGCCGTCGACCCGGTGAACGTGATGCAGGGCACGTCCGGGTGCGTCACGAGCGCCTCGCCGAGCTCCCCGCCGCCCGGCAGGACGTGCAGCACTCCCGCCGGCAGACCGGCCTCCTCGAGCAGCGCCGCGAGCGCGAGGCCACCGCTGATCGGGGTGCGGGGGTCGGGCTTGAGGATCACGGCGTTGCCGAGCGCGAGCGCGGGGGCGACCGAGCGCATCGAGAGGATGCCGGGGAAGTTGAACGGCGAGATGACCCCGACGACGCCGATCGGCACCCGGCGGGATAGGGAGAGGCGCGGCTTCATCGAGCGCAGGATCTCGCCGTTGGGGTGCGAGGCGAGCGCGGCCGACTCCTGCAGCTCGGTCGTGACGAGGAAGACCTCGAAGCCCGCCTTGCCCTGGGTCGCCCCCGTCTCGTCGACGATGAGCGGCGCGAGCCGGCCCGGGTCGGCCTCGAGCAGTGCCGCCGCCTTGAGCAGGACGCCCGCGCGGGCGAGGTACGGCATCGCCGCCCAGGCCTTCTGCGCCTCTTTCGCGCTCGCCACCGCCCGGTCGAGGTCGGCCGGCGTCGCAGTCGCGACGGTCCCGACCGTCCTTCCCGTCGCGGGCGCGTGGACGACGAGCGGCCCGCCGGAGCCGCCCGCCCATCCGTCCGAGTAGAGCTTGCCCTCCCAGAGGGAGGTGCCGGTTGCTTCCAGGGTCATGACGGACTCCTTCGCCCGATCGTTTGCTGCGACGCGGCTACTTCGATTCGGTGGTCTCCGCCGGAGTCGCCGCGCGCTCCTTCGGCCGGAGGAACCTCGTCGCCCGGCGGATCGCGGACATCCGCTTCCCGCTGCTCGGGATCTGCGCGATCCCGACCGCGAGGAGCAGCGCGGCGCCGTAGAAGAAGTCATCCACATACGACGGGGCGCCGGCAAGCTGGAGGCCCTTGATGCCGACCGCGAGGACATAGAGCGCGACGACCGCGCCCCAGACGTTGAACCGACCGCCGCGGAACTGCGTCGACCCGAGGAAGACCGCGGTCAGCGCGGGCAGCAGGTAGGAGACGCCGATCGTGGGGTCGCCGTCGACGTAGCGCGCCTGGAGCAGCGCGCCCGCGAGCGCGGCGATCGCGCCGCCCGCGACGAGCGACCAGATGACGGTGCTCTTCGTGTTGATGCCGGACAGCCGCGCGCCGTCGGGGTTGAAGCCGACCGCGTACATCCGGCGGCCGATTGGGGTGCGCTCGAGGACGTACCAGACGATGAGCGCGACGATGACGAGGACGTAGACGGGCAGCGTCACGCCGAGCCACTGCGTCGTCGACAGCAGCTTGTAGTCGGGGACGTTGTCGGAGTAGCGCACCCGGAGGCCGCCGCCGGAGATCCACTGGATCGCGCCGAGCAGCAGCGAGTTGACGCCGAGGGTCGCGATGATCGAGTCGATCTTGGCGTAGACGATGAGGACGCCCGTGATCGCGCCGACCGCGAGGCCGATGACGATGACGAGCGGGAACTGGACGCCGACGGGCAGGCCGAGCGGCCCGAGGAAGACGGCGGTGAGCATCGCGGCGAAGCTGACCTGCGCGCCGATCGCGAGGTTGATGGCGCCCGTGACCATCGGGATGACGACGGCGATGACCGCGAGGCCGCCGACGGCCTGCTGGTCGATGAGCGCGAGCCACATCTGCGGACGCAGGAACTTGTCCGGAATCCAGAGCGAGAAGATCACGAAGATCACGATGAACAGATAGATCGCGCTCATGTTGCCGAACGCGAAGAAGCGGGCGACGTCACGTCCCCGTGAATGCTGGTAGCCGGCCTGCGTCTTGTCCTGCGTCGGGACGGACGTCGTCGGGATCACTGTCGGTCCTCTTACTCGTCTTGGTAACTGCGTGATTGCTGGCAAGTGGTGGCCTGGTCGACGCCGCAGGACGCGGCGCCGACCAGGCCGGTTACTCGGTTGGGGTCAGAAGCCCCAGTTCTCGGCGAACTGCTCCTGGTAGTCCGGGACCGCCAGGTAGCCGTGGAGCGCCTCGAACTCCGCGACGTTGTCCTTCGTGAGCAGCTTCATCATCTGCGCCGTGCTCCACGCCTCGTCCGGCCACTCGTACGGAGTGTTCGTGATCTCGCGGAAGAGCTGGTCGACGACCGTCCACATGAACAGCGCGAAGTCCTCGGCGAAGGTCGCGTCGGCGGAGCCGTCGGCGACCTGGGTGAGGTTCGGCGGGATCGACCAGGTGCCGAAGCCCTTGGTCTCGACGCCCGCGAGTGCGAGACGGTCGGGCATGCCGACGGTCATCTCGTCCGCGGTCGCGACGTAGTACTGCGTCTGCGGGTTGGCCTCGAGGTCGCTGACGATGCGCGAGGCGTCGACCGCGATGACGTCGTCGATCGGGATGCCGACGTCGCGCGTGGTGCAGTCGGCGCACAGCTCCTTGATCTTCTCCATGTAGCCGTCGCGCTGGATGTTGGTGAACTCGAACTCGTTGACCGGGTAGATCACGAACTCGGTCGCGTCACCGTTCGTCCGGACGATCGCGGCCGCAGCCATGGCGCGGCCGACCTCCTCCATGAACGCGGGGCCGTTGAAGCCGATCGGCAGACCGTACTCCTCGGTGTGCATGACCGACGCCGAGGCGATCGGGATGCCGGCCTCGACGAACTTGGCGGCCTGGTTCGGGTAGAACTGCGGCTCGGCCGTCACGTTGATGATGCCGTCGTAGCCCTTCTCGAACACGGTCGCCATGGCGGCGTCCTGCGCCTCGGGCGTCGCACCGATCGGCTCGCGGACGAGCTCGATGCCGGTGATGTCGACGACCGGCTGGATCAGGTCCCACATGATGCCGGCGACCGGGGTGCCGACGTCGAGGAACGCGATCTTGAGGCCCGCCGGCAGCGGCGAGGCGAGCGGCTCGTCGATGACGAGGGACTTCTCGTCCGCCTGGTACGGGGCGAGGAACGCCTCCGCCGCGGCGAGGTCGGCACCGCCGGTCGAGGGCGTGTCGCCCCCGTCGGTCGACGTCGGTGCGGGGGCCGGCGTGGAACAGCCGGTCAGCACCAGCGCCGTAGCACTGATGAGTCCCGCTCCGACGAGCGAGACCCGATTGCGAATCTTCATGGATTGCCTTTCTCTTGGACCACTCTGTCCGCACGGAGGCGACCCCGTGCACGGACGAACCGGCCGTGGGACACGCACTCCGTCATGCGCGGACCAGTTCGTTGGTACCCCGACTGTAGCCGCAATGTCGTGGTCATACAATCCATTGCAACGGGGCAGGGGCGCGGTCTGCGCCCCGGTTCTCAGGCCTCGTCCGGGACGAGTCCGAGGAACAGCCAGTGCTCGTTCGGCGCGAGTCCGGCCAGCTCGCGGCCGGTGTCCCGCAACACGGGCTGCGAGGACGTGACGTGCGTCGAGCCGACCATCATGTCGCGGATGAAGTGGTTGAGCACGCCCGGGCGGATGGTCTGGGTCGCCGCCGTCTTGATGACGAAGTTCATGACGTCGTACGCGGCGAACGTCATGTTGTTGAGCGAGAGGCGGGCGAGCGTCTTCTGCCGCGTCGTGACCTCGGTGGCGCCGGCGTCGAGGCTCGCCTCGATGTCGGCCCAGACCTCCATGCACCACGCCTGCGCCGAGCGCAGCCGCGCCTCCATCCGCGCGTACTCCTCGAGGAAGGCGCCGTCGGAGCCGATCTGGCCGAGGCGGCCCTTGCCGGCCTGGGCGAGCTTCGCGAGCTCGTCGAGGAGCCGGCGACCGACGCCGATCGCGAAGCCGGTGTGGCCGAGGATCGCGAACTGGATGGTGCCGATCGCGAAGATGCCGCCGCCGCGCAGCGCGTCCTCGGTGAACATGTCGTAGCCGAAGGCCTTCGGCACGAAGACGTCGCGGAGCTTGTAGTCGATGGAGCCCGTGCCGATGAGGCCCATGACGTCCCACGAGCTGTCGTCGAGATACTCCTCCTTGACGGGGAGCACGAAGATGTACGCCTTGCCGGTGTCGGGGTCGGCCGCGGCGGTGTGGATGAAGTCGGCGTGCTTGATGCCGGAGCCGAACGACCAGTCGCCGCTCAGCGAGTAGCCGCCCTCGACCTCGTGGACGGTGCCGGCGCGGGTGCCCTGTCCCGCGATGACGGGGAAGCGGTCGCCGACGCCGCCGAAGACGGTCTCGAGGGCGTCGTCGTGCAGGTAGGCGCCGCCGGTGCCGGTCGAGAGCGCCGCGGCCATCGTGACCCAGGAGGTCGCGGGGTCGGCGTACGCGAGCGCCGCGACGGCCTCGATCGACTCACGCGGGGACAGCTCGGCGCCGCCGAGCGCCTTCGGGACCCACATGCCAACGAGACCGGACTTGTTGATCGCCTCGACGACCTCGGGCGAGAGCGCGTTGAGCTCTTCGTGCCGATCCGAGTTCTCCATGAGCAGCGGCTGGAGCTTCTTGGCCTCTGCCACCATGTCGCGCGTCGTGATGTCCACGGTTCTCCTCTACATCGTTGTAGTCGTGCCGACAACCGGCCCGTTTTGTCGGACCAGCTGTCGAGGTCGACGACAGATTACGTCATAAATGCGAACGGTTGGCACCACCCCGTTTCTGCCGGGCCGTCCGCGGCCTCCCGGGTGGGCGCAACTAGACTTCAGCACCGTGATCCAGCGCATTCCGACCGCCGAGCTCGCCGCGACCCAGGACGGGCCGGTGACGGTCGCCGGCTGGGTCGACACGGTCCGGGATCAGAAGAAGGTGCAGTTCGTCGTCCTACGCGACGAGTCCGGCGCCGTGCAGCTCGTCCACCCGCGTGCCGCCGAGGGCGAGGCCGATCCGATCGCCGAGCAGGTGTCGGGGCTCACGCAGGGCACCTTCCTCGTCGTGACGGGCGTGCTCAAGCACGACGAGCGGGTCAAGCTCGGGGGCGTCGAGGTGCTCATCGAGTCGATCGAGGTGACCGCGGCGGCCGACCCCGAGCCGCCGATCGCCGACGACTCGTCGATCGACAAGCGTCTCGACTGGCGCTTCCTCGACCTGCGCGTCCCGCGCAACGCCCTCGTCTTCCGCGTCCAGACGACTCTCGAGCACGCCTGGCGCACCTGGTGGATCGAACGCGATTTCGTCGAGATCCACACGCCGTCGTTCATGTCCTCGGCGTCGGAGTCGCGGGCGGAGCTCTTCGAGCTCGACTACTTCGACCTCGGCAAGGCGTATCTCGCGCAGTCGCCGCAGAACTACAAGCAGATGGCCCAGGCCGCCGGCTTCGGCAAGGTGTTCGCGATCACGCCGGTCTTCCGCGCGGACCCGTCCTTCACCGCCCGGCACGCGACGGAGTTCACCTCGGTCGACGCCGAGATCTCGTGGGTCGAGTCGCACGAGGACGTCATGGCGATGCAGGAGCAGCTGCTCGCCGCGGGCCTCGCGGCGGTCGCGGCGAAGCATGGTGAGGAGATCGAGCGGCTCTTCGGCTTCGAGGTCGAGGTGCCGACGACGCCGTTCCCGCGCATCCCGCTCGCCGAGGCGCACGCGATCATCGAGGCCCGCGGCTACCGGGTCCCCCGCACCGACGGCGATCTGGACCCGGAGGGCGAGCGCCGGATCGCGGCCTACGCGAAGGAGGAGCTCGGCTCCGACTTCGTCTTCGTGACCGACTATCCGGCGGGGATCCGGCCGTTCTACCACATGCGCGATGCGGCGACGGGGCTCACGAAGTCCTACGACCTCATCTACCGGGGCACCGAGATCACGACGGGCGCGCAGCGCGAGCACCGGCTCGACGAGCTCGTCGCCCAGGCCCGTGATAAGGGCCTGGACCCCGAGGGGCTGTCGGACTACCTGTCGTTCTTCAAGCACGGCATCCCGCCGCACGGCGGCTTCGGGATGGGGCTCGCGCGCGTGCTCATGCTGCTCTTCGGCCTGCCCTCGATCCGCGAGACGACGTACCTGTTCCGCGGTCCGACCCGGCTCACGCCCTAGCGGCGGCTCGGCCGCGCAGCGCGGTCCGGAGGCGGTCGGCGTCGACGCGCCAGTAGGTGTGCTGCGCCCCGTCGATGAGCACGACGGGGATCTCCTCGGCGTAGGCGTCGCGCAGTGCCGGGTCCTCGAGGATGGACCGCTCGACGAGTTCGACGTCGTCGAAGTCGGCGAGAACGCCATGGATGACTTCCCGGGCGTCATCGCACAGATGACAACCCGGCTTGCCGATGAGCGTGACGATCACTGGTTCGCGGGTCGGGCGCGCCGTCGGCGCGCACCGTGACCTACTTCTTGTTGCGGCGCTGGTGACGCGTCTTGCGCAGGAGCTTGCGGTGCTTCTTCTTCGCCATGCGCTTGCGGCGCTTCTTGATGACAGAGCCCATGTGAGCCTCCAGGTCGATCTCGTGAACCCGACGGATTCACCGACCCTCGGGGGAAAGAACGTAGAGGATTCTAGCCCACGCCTCTGGAGGTCGCGGTCGGGATGGTCACGAGGTCGACGACCGCGGCCTCGGGGATCCGGTAGGAGCGCCCGAAGCGCACCGCCGGCAGCTCGCCCGACTGCACCATCCGGTAGACGGTCATGACGGAGACCCGCATGAGCTCGGCGACCTCGGCCACCGTGAGGAAGCGCACGTTCGACAGATCGCCGCGCATCGCCGCCTCCTCGTACCGCAGACTGTTGCAGATGTGATCCCTGTGAATACAGGGTACTACTCGCCCGGATTCACGGGCAATACCTGCTTCACCTTCTCAGCCGCGGACGACAGTCGATCCCTCGCCTGCTCCGTCGCGTCCTGCAGCGTGTGGAGCACGTTCCTCGCCTGATGGAGCGTCGTCGCCGCCGCCCGGCCGAGCTGCTCCCCCGCACCGGCGCCCGACCATGCGATGAGCGGCGTGAGCGCCTCGCGGGCATGGGCTGCGACCGGCGCGGACCTCGCCGGCGCGAACGCCGCGATCCAGTCCGCCGCCTCCCGCAGCGGTGCGGCGTCGATCCGATAGAAGCGGTGCTGCGCCTCCTCGCGCACGCGCACGAGCCCGTGATCGCGCAGCACCTTGAGGTGCTTCGAAACGGTCGGCTGGCTCAGACCCGTCTGCTCGACGAGGGCGCCGACGGAGAGCTCGCCGTCGCCCGAGCCGCCCGATTCCTCCGACGCGCCCGCGGCGAGCAGCCTGCCGAGCAGATCCCGGCGAGTCGGATCCGAGAGCACGTCGAAGATGTCCGCCATGGAGTCACCCTAGCCGCGAGGCCTCGATACCTCCATCGGAATATTCGGCCGCGACCGCCTCACTCAGCGGCGAGCTCGCGCGCCCGCGCGATCGCCGCCTCGGCCGCCCGCTCGAACAGACCGCCGAGGTCGGCGTCCGAGAGCACCGCGATCGCCCGCTCGGTCGTCCCCTTCGGGCTCGTCACCCGACGACGCAGCTCCGCCGGTTCCTCGCCCGAGGCCTCGAGCAGCGCGCCCGCGCCGACGAACGTCCCCGTGGCGAGCGCTCTCGCGTCGACGTCCGAGAAACCGAGCCGCCGGGCCGCCTCGGCGAGCTGCTCGACGAGCAGATAGACGTAGGCCGGTCCCGAGCCGCTGATCGCGGAGAGCGCGTCGATCTGCGACTCCGGCACCACGAGGACGCTCCCGACGGTCTCGAAGAGCCGCGACACGAGCGCGATCGCCGACGCGGTCGCCCGCGAGCCGCCCGCGATGCCCGTGACGCCGCGCCCGACCGTCGAGGGCGTGTTCGGCATCGTGCGCACGACGACGTTCGGGACGAGCGCCTCCATGCGCGCGGTCGTCACCCCCGCCGCGATCGAGACGACCACCGCGTCCGGCTCGAGCATCGGGGCGATCTCCGCGAGGAGCTCCGGGATCCCGGCGGGCTTCACACCGAGGATCACGAGCTTCGCGCCGGATAGGACCTGCTCGGTCGCGTCGTCCTCCGTCTCGTACGCGAGCGAGAGCACGCCCGGACCGCGCAGCACCGCCGCCTTCGCCTCGCTGCGGTTGACGGCGCGGATCCCGCCGGCCACCGCGATGCCGGAGGCGAGGAGACCCTCGAGGATCGCGCCGCCCATCGAGCCCGCGCCGATGAACGCGACGGCGGGCAGTCCATCACCGGATTCGGCCATGCGCCCATCCTAGAATCGCCCCATGAGCGCTGAGGGAGGCACCAAGGCGATCGTCGCGGCGCTGCTCGCGAACCTCGGCATCGCGATCACCAAATTCATCGCGTTCTTCCTGTCGGGCGCCTCCTCGATGCTCGCCGAGGCCATCCACTCGGTCGCCGACACGTCCAACCAGGTCCTGCTGCTGGTCGGCAAGCAGCGCGCGCGCAAGCAGGCCGACGCGGAGCATCCGTTCGGCTACGGACGCGCCCGCTATGTGTTCGCGTTCGTCGTCGCGATCATCCTGTTCTCCGTCGGCGGCGTCTTCGCGCTCTACGAGGGCTACGAGAAGGTCCGGCACATCCAGGAGCACCCCGACGAGCCGGCGCTCGATCCCGTGTGGTGGTGGCTGCCGCTCGTCGTGCTCGCCGTCGCGATCGTGCTCGAGTCGTTCTCCCTGTCGACCGCCATCCGGGAGGCGCGCAAGCACAAAGGCCAGGAGAGCTGGGTCGGCTACATCCGCCACGCGAAGGCGCCCGAGATCCCCGTCGTGCTGCTCGAGGACGTCGCGGCGCTCGTCGGCCTCCTCTTCGCCCTCGCCGGCGTCGGCCTCACCGCCATCACCGGCGACGGCCTCTACGACGCGATCGGCACCTTCGGGATCGGCGCGCTGCTCGTCGTCGTCGCCGTGATCCTCGGCCTCGAGATGGGCAGCCTCCTCGTCGGCGAGGGCGCGACGAACCGCGACCTCGTCGCGATCCGCCGCGCGATCGGCGCGCACGCCTCGGTCGAGCGGATCATCCACCTCAAGACGCTCTACGTGGGACCGGAGGAGCTCATGGTCGGTGCGAAGCTCGCGTTCCCCGCCGACCGCACGCTCGCCGAGCTCTCGCCCGAGATCGACGACATCGAGCGGACCATCCGCGAGGCGGTCCCCGCCGCCCGGATCATCTACCTCGAGCCCGACATCTGGCGCCCCGACCTGGCGAACGATCCGGCCCCGCCGACCGACGCGATCGTCATCCGCTCCGTCGACTGAGACAATCGGTGGTGACACCGGCGCGGTCGCGTCCGGACGTCGCCCGGTCAGAGCAAAGGAGCACCCATGACCCCGCTCGTCGCGATCCTCGTCGCCTTCCACCTCATCGGCATGGCGCTCATCGTCGGCACCTTCTTCGCGCAGATGCGCTCCAAGGACCGGTTCGCGACCGAGGTCATGCTCGTGGGCGCGATCATCCAGATCGTCTCCGGCGGGCTGCTCGCCTGGCTGAGCTTCTCGAACGGCGGGGGCGGCGACCACGTCAAGCTCGCCGTGCACGGCGTCGTCGGGCTCGTCATCCTCGCCGCGACGATCGTCGCGCAGGTGCAGAAGGCGAAGCACGGCCGGATCCGCCCCTGGTTCCACACCGCGGGCGGGCTCGCCGTCGTCAACCTGCTCATCGCGGTCTTCTGGCGCCAGTACTCCTGACCCCGCGCCTGCGCATATCGATCCGAGTGCGAATCGCAGGATCTCGCGTTCTGCATCCCGCGTTCGGCACTCGAATCACTCAACCGGCGGGGGCAGGCGCCGCCCTGCGCCGCCGCACGGGCGCCGCGAGCTGATCCGCCTCGTCGAGCTTCGTCCCCTTCGTCTCGGGGATGCGCAGGATCACGAAGACGAGCGACAGGACCGCGAAGACCGCGTACATGCCGTAGGCGAACGTCAGCGACATCGCCGCGAGCGCCGGGAACGTCACCGTGATGAGAAAGTTCGCGGCCCACTGCGCCGCCGCCGCGAGGCCGAGCGCGCGGGCACGGATGCGGTTCGGGAAGATCTCGCCGAGGAGCACCCACACGATCGGGCCCCACGAGACGCCGAAGGCGACGACGAAGAGGTTCGCGGCGACGAGCGCGATCGGACCCCAGGCGCCGGGCAGCGTCGGGCCGCCCTCGCCTGGCACCGACTGGGAGAACGCGAGCGCCATGGTCGCGAGCGCGACCGTCATCCCCGCCGACCCCCAGATGAGCATGGGCCGGCGCCCCACCTTGTCGACGAGCATGATCGCGATGATCGTGACGACGATGTTCGTCACCGAGGTGATGACGCTGATCGTCAGCGAGTCCTGCTCCGTGAATCCGACGGCCCGCCACAGCGTCGTCGAGTAGTAGAAGATGACGTTGATCCCGACGAACTGCTGGAAGACCGACAGCAGGATGCCGACCCAGACGATGGGCTTGAGGCCGAGCGCGGGACCGCGCAGCGAGCCCTGCTGTCCCGCATCGCGTTCGATCGAGGCGTGCACGTCGGCGACCGCGGCGTCGACGTCCGCGGCGGGCAGGATCGAGGCGAGCACCGCGCGGGCGCGCTCCTCCTTGCCCGTCCGGATGAGGTGGCGGGGCGACTCCGGCAGGGTCAGCGCGATGACGCCGTACGCGATCGCGGGCACGACGCAGGCGATGAACATCCACCGCCAGGCGTCGAGCCCGAACCACAGGATGCCCTGCGCGCCGCCCGCGGCGTTCGCGAACAGCGCGTCGGAGAGCAGTGCGGCGAAGATGCCGAGGACGATCGCGAGCTGCTGGAGCGACGCGAAGCGGCCCCTGACCCGGCTCGGCGAGATCTCCGCGATGTAGGCGGGCGCGACGACCGAGGCGATGCCGATGCCGAGGCCGCCGATGAGGCGCCAGACGATGAGGTCCCAGACGCCGACGGCGAGGCCCGAGCCGATCGAGGAGACGAGGAAGAGGATCGCGCCGATGAGCATGACGGGGACCCTGCCGAGACGGTCGGCGAGACGGCCCGCGAGCTCCGCGCCGACCGCGCAGCCTACGAGCGCGCTCGCGATCGCGATGCCGGTGATCGTCGGGTCGAGGCCGAAGTCCTCCTGGATCGCGTCGACCGCGCCGTTGACCACGGATGAGTCGAAGCCGAAGAGGAAGCCGCCGACCGCGCCCGCGACCGCGAGCCCCACGACGCGGCCGTTGACCGTGCTGGTGACCGGCTTCCCCGCCATCATCGCCTCCGTTCGAAGAAACGCCTCAGCATGGCAGAGGACTCGACCTCCGCGATACCCGAGACGACCTCGACCGCGTGCGGGAGTCCGGCCTCCCGGACGACGTCGACGCGTCCGCCGACGGCGCCGGCCTTCTCATCCCAGGCGCCGAAGACGATGCGCGCGAGCCGCGCCTGCAGCGCTGCCCCCGCGCACATGACGCACGGCTCGAGCGTGACGACGAGCGTGCAGCCGTCGAGCCGCCAGGAGCCGAGCTCGTCGCCGGCCTCGCGAATCGCGACGATCTCGGCGTGCGCGGTCGGGTCATGCTGCGCCTCCCGGGCGTTGCGCCCCCGGCCGACGACCCTGCCGTCGGGGCCGACGACGATCGCGCCGACCGGCACGTCCCCGGCCGCCTCGGCGGCCCTCGCGAGCTCGAGCGCATCGGTCATCCAGGCGCGATACCGGTCCATCACGCTGAGCCTATGCTGTGCGTATGCGCCTGCACGTCGTCGATCACCCCCTCGTGACGCACAAGCTCACGGTGCTGCGCGATGCGACGACGCCGTCGCCCGTCTTCCGCTCGCTCGTCAGCGAGCTCGTCACGCTGCTCGCCTACGAGGCGACCCGCGAGGTCCGCGTCGAGCCGGTCGACATCGTGACCCCGGTCGCGCCGACCCGCGGCGTCCAGATCGCCTCGCCCCGCCCGCTGGTCGTACCTATCCTGCGCGCGGGCCTCGGGATGCTCGACGGCATGACGGCGCTCGTCCCGACCGCGGAGGTCGGCTTCCTCGGCATGGTGCGCAACGAGGAGACGCTGCAGCCGACCACCTACGCGACGCGGCTGCCCGACGACCTCTCCGGTCGGCAGGTGTTCGTGCTCGACCCCATGCTCGCGACGGGCGGCTCGATGCTCGCCGCGATCCGCTACCTCTTTGACCGCGGCGCGCGCGACGTCACCGCGGTGTGCCTGCTCGGCGCTCCCGAGGGCGTCGCGCTGCTCCAGGAGGAGCTGCACGGGCACGACGTGACCGTCGTCCTCGGCGCGCTCGACGAGCGGCTCAACGAGAAGGGCTACATCGTGCCGGGGCTCGGCGACGCTGGCGACCGGCTCTACGGCACCGTCGACTGAGCGCCGCGCGAGACCCGCGAGTTGACGCGGGACGCGTCTGCCGCCACAATTGGCTCCATGACCTCGAGCCGCACTTCGTCGACCATGTCGATGATGGGTGCCGCCTGCATGCAGCAGGCGTCGGCTCAGTGTCGAATGTGCGCTTGAGCCGACGCCGCCCCGAAAGTCCCGCGCTCGCATCGGCCGTTCCCGGCCACGAGCGATCAGGGAACTCACCCACCCAAGCTCATCCGCACGGCAGTGCACTCGCACAGAAGGATTTCGACGGACATGTCCATCACGACCACGACCCAGACCTCGACCGACCAGCAGTCGGCCCACGCCCGCGGCTTCGCCCTCTACGTCGGCATCGACGAGGCGACCGCCGCCCAGGCGGGCATCACCCTCCCCGAGCTCGTCGAGCGGCTCCGCGCCGTCGTCGGCGAGCTCGCCCCCGGCGCGCAGACGCACGCGACCGTCGCGATCGCACCGGCGGGCGCCGGCGGGCGCGACATCGACGTGGTGCGCGCCGCGCTCCACGAGCCCGGCCTCGCGAAGCAGCGCGCCGAGGCGGAGCCCGCTCCGCGCCGGCGCACGGGCGTCGTCATCGACATCTCCCGCAAGCGGGTCGTGCTCGACGGCGACAGCGCGCCGCTGACGTTCACCGAGTTCGAGCTGCTGCAGTTCCTCGTCCTGCGCGAGGGCCGAGCGGTCGAGCGCCAGGAGATCATCAACGGCGTGTGGCGCGACGCCCCCGCCGAGGAGATCCCGAACGCGCGCACGATCGACGTCCACATCCGGCGCCTGCGCGCGAAGCTCGGCGACTACGAGGACATCGTGCGCACGGTGCGCGGCGCCGGCTACCGCTTCGACCGCCACGCGGACGTCTCGATCCGGCTCGCCGCGGCGCCGTCGCCCGACTTCTAGGCCGGGCCGACGCGGAACTCGACGCCGGTCAGCTCCTCGGAGAGCGCCCAGAGCCGGCGCCCGGCATCGGGGTCCAGGACGGGGCCGCTCAGGCGGTCGGCCCTCGGCGCGCCCCGCAGGCCGAGGAGCCGGCCATTCGGCCCGTAGCACCGCCCGCCCTCGCCGTTCAGGAGCGCGTGCACGGTGATCGCGGCGCCCTCCTCCTTCGTGTTCGCGATCCGTCGCACCGCGAGCGCGTAGGCCCGCGTGGAGCGCTCGGTGATTCCCGGGCGCACGGGGCTGTTCGCATCGGACGCGTAGCCGGGATGCGCGATCGTCGACCGGATGCCGAGTCCGGCCCGGCGAACGCGACGGTCCAGCTCGATCGCCGTCGTCATGACCGCGAGCTTCGAGTGGCCGTAGGCGCCGCGGATCCGTGCATCGCGTTCTGCCGACAGGCGCTCGAGCCGCAGCCGCCTGCCGCGATGCGTGACGCTGCCGAGCGCGACGACGCCCGCCTCCGCGGTGAGCGCGGGGAAGACCTGGGCGAGGAGCGCGAAGTGGCCGAGCTGATTCGTGCCGAAGACGGAATCGAACCCGTCGGCCGTGACGCCGCGGCGGTCCCACGGCAGGACGCCCGCGTTGAGCACGATGCCGTCGATCGGCGTCGCGGCGAGCTCCGCGGCCGCGTCGCGGACGCTCGCGAGGTCCGCGAGGTCGAGTCGGACGGCGTCCGCCTCCACGCCCGGGACCTGCTCGCGGATCGCCGCGAGGGCGAGTCCGGCGCGCTCGGGACTGCGCGCGGCGATCGTGATGCGGGCGCCCAAGCGGGCGAGCAGCTCGGCGGTGAAGTACCCGAGACCGGCGCTTCCACCGGTCACGACGAATCGACTTGACACCGTTACCGTTCCGTTATACTTTTGTGATCAGCAGAAGCCGTTCGCTGTGGCGGCTGAAGCGGAATGTGATTGCAGGACACTCTTGGTGCAACGGGACGAGGGCCGGTTTCCAGTGGAGGATACCGGCCCTCGACTCATTCCCGCACGCCTCGCGCGGCATCCGGCCTGAGCCGGCCCACCGGATCCAGGCGGAAGACCCGCAGCTCGCGCCCCGCATCCCGCTCATACTCCCGATACTCGGGCCACATGTCCTCCAGCCGCGACCACAGCGCCTCGCGCTCCTCGCCCATCAGCAGCCGCGCCGACATCCGCGTCACCCGCCCCCGGTAGCGCACCAGCGCCTCCGGATGCGCGAGCAGGTTCGCCGTCCACCCCGGATGACGCGCGTCGCCGAAATTGCTCCCCACGACGACGAAGCCCTCATCCTGCGGCAGGCACATGAGCACCGTGTCCCGCGGCAGCCCCGACCTCGCACCCGTCGTGCGCAGCGCCAGCGACGGCACGAGCACCGAGCTGAACTGGAGACGGCCGCGCGAGACCGCGGTCGCGAACCGCTCCAAAGGCGGCAGCAGCACCCTCGCGGCCGCCTTTGCCGGGCGCAGCCGCATCAACCGGGAGAGCGTCCGGCGCAGTCCCCTGCGGATCGAGGCCACCGCTCGATCATGCCAGGCCGCCGCGAGCGCCGAGCCGAGACATGGCGTTCTCCTGCCCGAAGCGGTCGAGACCTAGGCTGGTGCCATGCCCTCCAAGCGCGCCGTCGTCAACGCTTGGGAGGCGTTGTTCCGCGCGCAGGTGTCGGTGCTGCGGGACATCAGCGCCGACTTCCCGTCGGATCAGCTCACGATCGTCGAATACGACGTGCTCTTCAACCTCTCGAGGCTGCCCGGCCGGTCCGCGCGGCCCCGCGACCTCACGCCGCTGCTGCTCGTCAGCCAGCCGAGCGTGTCACGGCTCATCGACCGACTCGTCGAGCGCGGCCTCGCGACGAAGTCGCCCGATCCCGACGACGGCCGCGGCACGGTCGTGACGCTCACGCAGTCCGGGTACGACCTCTTCCGCCGCGTCGCCGTCGTCCACTCCGAGGCGATCGCGAAGCGCTTCGGCGACCGGCTCGACGACGACGAGCTCGCCCGGCTCGCCGAGCTGTGCGACCGGCTCCGCCGCACCGAGTGAAGGCCGGCGCGCCGACCGCATGACCGTCCCCGACCTCGACCTCCTCCTCGACGCCGAGACGCTGCGTCTCATCGACGAGCTCGGACCCATCGCGTCGACCGCCGACGCGACCGCGGCCCTCAGCCGGCTGCGGCGCACCGGCGTCGAGCCCGCGCGGGCCGCGACGGCGCTGACGCAGGCGAGGCTCCGCGCGAGAGCCGCCGCCAAGTTCGGCGAGTTCGCGGCCCGGATGCTGTTCACCGAGCACGGGCTGCAGCAGGCGACCCGGCTCGGCGTCGCCGCCCGGCACGCCGCCCGCTACCGCGACGCGGGCCTGCAGGTCGTCGCCGACCTCGGCTGCGGCATCGGCGGGGACGCGCTCGCACTCGCAGGGCTCGGACTCGCGGTGCGGGCGATCGAACGCGACCCGGTCACCGCCGCGATCGCCGCCTACAACCTCGCCGCATTCGAGGGCGTCGAGGTCGTGGTCGGCTCGGCGCAGGACGCGGACCTCACCGCGGTCGACGGCGTCTGGCTCGACCCCGCCCGCCGGGACGGCGCGCGACGGCTGAGCGACCCCGGCGACTGGTCGCCCTCGCTCGACCTCGCCTTCGGGCTCGACCTGCCGACGGGAGTCAAGCTCGGGCCGGGGATCGATCGCGGGCTCATCCCCGAGGGCTGGGAGGCGCAGTGGGTCTCCGACGGCGGCGAGGTCGTCGAGCTCGCGGTGTGGTCGGGTCCGCTCGCGCGACCCGGCATCGGCCGCGCGGCGCTCGTCTTGACCCCCGGCGGTGCGCACGAGCTGACCGCGGCGGACGACGCGCGCGACGTCGGCGTCGGCGAGGTCGGCGAGTATCTCGTCGAGCCCGACGGAGCGGTCATCCGCGCCCGGCTCATCGGCGACCTCGCACGAGCGCTCTCGCCGACCGCACGGATGCTCCACCCGACGATCGCCTACATCGCGCTCGACGAGGCGCCGCAGACGCCGTTCGGCAGCGCCTTCCACGTGCTCGACGTGCTGCCGCTCGACGCGAAAGCGGTCCGCCGCGCGATCGCGGAGCGCGGGGCGACCTCGGTCGAGATCAAGAAGCGCGGCGTCGACATCGAGCCCGAGGCGTTCCGACGGCAGCTCAAGCTGCGGCCGGAGGCCGGCCAGACGCCCCGCGAGCTGACCGTGATCCTCACGCGCGTCGGCGACCGCCGCCGCGCGATCGTCGCCGAGCGGCTCGCTCGATGAGCGACTCTCCGATGAGCACGTTCGTCGGCTCGGAGCGTCGAACTCGATGCACAGCACCGAAGAACGTGCTCCCCCGCCGCTCAGGACTGGACGGTGGTCGCGGGTAGCGTCGAGTCGGCGCCGAAGTCGAGGCCGCTCGGCTCGCGGCCCGCCATCACGAGCTGCGCGCCGAGCGCCGCGATCATCGCGCCGTTGTCGGTGCACAACGACAGCGGCGGGACGCGCAGCGCGATCCCGGCCGCGGCGCAGCGCTCCTCCGCGAGCGCCCGGATGCGGGCGTTCGCGACGACGCCCCCGCCGAAGAGCAGGCGCGGGATGCCGAGGTCCGTGCACGCCGCGACCGCCTTCGACACGAGGACGTCGGCGACCGCCTCGCGGAAGCTCGCGGCGACGTCGGCGACGGGGACCGGCTCGCCCGCGTCCTGCCGCGCCTCGACGTAGCGCGCGACCGCGGTCTTCAGCCCCGAGAACGAGAAGTCGTAGCGGTGCCGCTCGAGATCCTTCGGCCGGGTGAGTCCGCGCGGGAACGCGATCGCCCGGGGATCGCCGTCGGCCGCGACACGGTCGATCTGCGGCCCGCCCGGGTACGGCAACCCGAGCAGCCGCGCGACCTTGTCGAAGGCCTCCCCCGCCGCGTCGTCGATCGTCTCGCCGAGCAGCTCGACGTCGTCGACGAGATCGCGGACGTGCAGCAGCGAGGTGTGGCCGCCCGAGACGAGCAGCGCGACGGTCGGCATCTGCAGCGGCTCGGCGTCCAGGACGTCGACCCCGACGTGGCCGACGAGGTGGTTGACGGCATAGAGCGGCTTGTCGGTCGCGACGCTGAGCGCCTTCGCCGCGGCGACCCCGACCATGAGCGCACCCGAGAGGCCCGGACCGTTCGTCACCGCGATCGCGTCGAGGTCGGCCAGCCGCACCCCGGCCGTCGCGAGCGCCGAGTCGAGGGTCGGCATGAGCGCCTCGAGATGCGCGCGCGCCGCGACCTCCGGCACGACGCCGCCGTAGCGGGCGTGCTCGTCCATCGAGCTCGCGATCGCGTTCGCGAGCAGCCTCGTCCCGCGCACGATCCCGATCCCCGTCTCGTCGCAGGAGGTCTCGATCCCGAGCACGAGCGGGCCGGTCGCGTTCTCGCTCATCCGATCCCCTCCCCGCTCGCGCGTCGCGCCCCGGCGCGCACGGCCGCGCGCAGGGCGCGGCGGTCGAGGCGCATCACGACGGCGTCGACCGGCGGATCCGCGGGTGACGCACCCGGGTAGTAGCGCGGCCGCACGGCGAGCCGGGCGAAGCCGAGCGACTCATAGAGGGCGATCGCGCCCGGGTTGTCGGCGCGGACCTCGAGGAAGACGTCGGCCGCGCGGCGGCGGTCCGCCTCGCCGAGCAGCTCGCCGAGCATGGCGCGGGCGATCCCGAGCCGGCGCGCGGCCGGCGCGACGGCGATCGTCTGGATGTCGCCCTGGTCGCCGACGACCCGCAGCCCCGCGTAGCCGACGATCGCGTTCTCACCGTCGAGCGCGACGAGGTACCGGCCGTGGCGGCTCGCGAGCTCGGAGCGCATCGTCTCGGCGGGCCAGGCGTCCGCGGGGAAGACGGCGTGCTCGATCGTCATGATCGCGTCGAGGTCAGCGGGCGTCGCATCCCGGATGGAGAACGCCATCACGACACCCGCTTCGGGCCCGCCGACGGGGTCACGTCCGGTTCGCGGAGGTACTGCGGCTGCGCGGGACCGGTCGACAGGCCGAGCGCGCGGCGGCGCAGCGCGACGCGGGCGATCTCCCCCGCGCTCACCGCCGAGGGACGCAGCTCGCGCGGGCCGATCGCGTTCTCCCCGATGCTGACGAGCTCGGGGCCGCCGACGCGCTCGGGCACGCCGTCCTCGACGCCGGCGTAGCTCGTCCGGTAGTGCTCGCGCCGTTTCGCGTCGGTCACCACCTGGAACGGTCCTGCGACTCCGGCGCCGGCCGCGACCGCGTCGTGGCTCAGCACCGGCCACACGGGCACGCCGAGGCCCGCGGCGAACGCGCGCGCCGCCGCGATCCCGACCCGCAGCCCCGTGAACGGCCCCGGCCCCATCCCCACCGCGACCGCCCCGACATCCTCCTTTTTCAGGAGTACGGCGGGGTCGGCGTGCAATACGTCCTCCAACCCCGCCGTACTCCTGAAAAGGGAGGCCAGGAGGGGGCCGATGGACTCGGCGTGGCCGCGGGTGTCGGGAGAGGCGCGCTCGATGAGGACCGTGCCGTCGTCCGCGACGAGCGCGACCGAGGTGCCGATCGAGGTGTCGATCGCGAGGATCACGACGCGCCTCCCCCGACGAGCGGGGCGACGCGCGAGGCCGGCCACGCCGGACCGAAGCCCGCGAGCTCGACCTCACGCGGACTGTCGTCCGCGATCGAGTCCAGAACGTCATCACCCGGCCCGGCGGTCGACGTCGCCGCCCCGTGCGGCCGGTCGATCGTGATGCGCAGCCAGGAGTCCGAGACGCCGTCGAGGAGGCCGTCGCCCCACTCGACCACCGTCGCGGCGCCGGCGAAGTCGAGGTCGAGGTCGTCGAGCTCGCGGGCGTCCGCGAGCCGATACGCATCGACGTGCACGAGCGGCACCTCGCCCGCGACCGGCGGGTGGACCCGCGACAGCACGAAGGTCGGCGACGTGATCGGGCCGCGCACGCCCATGCCGTCCCCGATGCCGCGGGTCAGCGTCGTCTTGCCCGCGCCGAGCTCGCCGCGCAGCACCACGAGATCGCCGGCTCGCAGCACGGCGCCGATCCGGCGGCCGAGCCCCTCCATCTCGTCCGAGGTCGCGACCGTGATCCGCAGGACCTCGCTCATGGCAGGTATCTCCGGCGCACCCGCGGCCCCACCCGGGTCACGATCTCGTACGGGATCGTCGCGGCCGCGTCGGCCCAGTCGGACGCCGACGGATGGCCGCGCTCCGGATCGCCCCAGAGCACGGCGCGGTCCCCGACCACGACGGGATCGTCCCCGACATCGACGACGACCTGGTCCATCGCGATCGTGCCCTCGATCGTGTAGCGACGACCGTTGATGACGACGGGCGCCCGGCCCGTCGCGGAGCGCGGCAGACCGTCGGCGTAGCCGAGCGGGATGAGCACGAGCGTCGTCTCGCGCGGCGTCACGTAGCGGTGCCCGTAGGAGACGCCGAGGCCCGCGGGCACGCGCTTGACGGAGACGACCTCGCCGGCGACCTCCATGGCGGGCCGCAGGCCGAGCTCGGCGGAGGTCCGTTCGGGGAACGTCGACAGCCCGTAGAGCGAGAGGCCCGCCCGCACCATCCCCCTCGCCTGGCGCGGGTGGTCGACGATCGCGGCCGACGAGGAGGCGTGCTCGACCTCCGGCGCGAGGCCCGCGCCCCGCGCGGCCGCGATCGCGGCGTCGAACGCGAGGAACTGCTCCTCGTCGGCGTCGGGCGAGGCGTTCGCGAGGTGCGTCCAGACGCCCCGGACGACGATCGCGCCCGCACGCTCGAGCACCGCCGCACGCGCGACGAGCTCCTCCCACTCCGCACCGAGCGCGCCGCCGCGGCCGAGACCCGTGTCCGCCTTGAGATGGACGACGGCAGGGCGGTCGACCGACGCCGCGAGCGCGACCCGCTCGAGGCTCTCCACCGAGCCGACGCCGAGCTCCACGGCGGCCGACACCGCCCAGTCGAAGTCGGCCTCGGTCGCGTGGATCCACGTGAGGATCGGCTGCTTGATGCCCGCATCGCGCAGCCGTCTCGCCTCGTCGAGGTCGACGACGCCGAACGCGTCGATCCCGGCCTCCGCCATCGCGCGCGCGACCTGCTCCATGCCGTGCCCGTAGCCGTCCGCCTTGACGACGCCCATCAGGCGTGCCGGCGCGACCTGCGCGGCGACGCTCCTGACGTTCTCCCGGATCGCCGACAGATCGACGACGAGCTCGCGCATCGCGCTCACGACCCCACGCTCACGACTCCAGGGCGACGAACGCGATCGCCATGCCGGCGTCGTGACTCATCGTCAGGTGGACGCGGGACACTCCGAGCTCGCGCGCCGCGGACGCCGCCTGCCCCCGCAGCTCGAAGCCGGGATTGCCGAACTGGTCGGAGACGACCGGCATGTCGTGCCAGCCGATGTCCCAGGACCAGCCGAGCGCCTTGATGAACGCCTCCTTCGCCGCGAACCGGCCTGCGAGGGAGCGCAGCGGCAGCTCCTTGCCGCCGCGCACCGTCTCATCGTCGGCGAACAGTCGGGCGCGCAGCCGCGGCGTGCGGGCCATGGCCCGCTCGAACCTCGCGATCTCCACGAGGTCGACGCCGACGCCGATCACGGCCACGCGGGCACCGTCACTCGACCGTCACCGACTTCGCGAGGTTCCGCGGCTGGTCGACGTCGAGGCCCTTCGCGTGCGCGAGCTCGAGCGCGAAGAGCTGCAGCGGCGCGACCGCGAGGAGCGGCGCCGACCAGGGTCCGGACAGCGGGATCGGCACGAGCTCGTCCGCGAACGGCAGGACCGCGGTGTCGCCGACCTCTGCGATCGCGATGACGCGGGCGCCGCGCGCGCGGATCTCCTGGATGTTCGACACGACCTTCGCGTGCAGCGGCGCCGAGTGCCGCGGCGACGGCACGACGACGAAGACGACCTGGCCGTGGTCGATGAGCGCGATGGGCCCGTGCTTGAGCTCCCCGGCCGCGAAGCCCTCCGCGTGGATGTAGGCGAGCTCCTTGAGCTTGAGGGCGCCCTCGAGGGCGATCGGGTAGCCGACGTTGCGGCCGAGGAAGAGCACCGAATGCGTGTCCGCCATCCAGTGCGCAAGGGTCTCGATGCGCGGCCACGACTCCTCGATGACGGCACGCAGGCGCTCCGGCGTCGCCTGCAGATCGGCGACGATCGCGCGGTGCTCATCGTCGGGGAGGGTCGCGCGAAGCCGCCCGAGGTGCAGGCCGATCAGGTAGAGCGCCGCGACCTGGGCGACGAACGCCTTCGTCGAGGCGACCGCCACCTCCGGGCCCGCGTGCGTGTAGACGACGCCGTCGGACTCGCGCGGGATCGTCGCGCCCTGGGTGTTGCAGACGGACAGCGTTCTCGCGCCGTGCGCCCGCGCATGCTGGACCGCGAGCAGGGTGTCCATCGTCTCGCCCGACTGCGAGATCGAGATCACGAGAGTGCGGTCGTCCAGCAGCGGCTCGCGGAACTGGAACTCGTGCGACAGCTCGACTGCGACCGGGATCCGCGCCCAGGCCTCGATCGCGTAGCGCGCGACCTCGGCCGCGTAGGACGCCGTGCCGGCGGCGATGAGGACGATGCGCTCGATGCCGGCGAGGGTCTCGTCGGGAATGCGATCAGCAAGGTCGGTGAGGTGGACGAGGCCGTCGTGAGTGCGGCCGAGCAGGGTGTTCGACAGGGATTCGGGCTCCTCGTGGATCTCCTTCGCCATGAACCACGGCCAGCCGCCCTTGTCCGCGGCGGCCGCATCCCAGGCGATCTCGTACTCCTCGCCGTCGACGGCGGAGCCCGCGAAGTCGGTGATCTCGACCGAGCCGGGCCGGATCGTCACGATCTGGTCCTGCCCGAGCGCGACGGCGCGCTTGGTGTGCTCGACGAACGCGGCGACGTCGCTCGCGAGGAAGTTCTCGCCCTCCCCGAGCCCGACGACGAGCGGCGAGTTGCGCCGCGCCCCCACGACGACGCCCGGCTCGTCCTCGTGCATCGCGAGCAGCGTGAACGCGCCCGCGAGCCGGCCGACCGTGCGCCGGAACGCCTCCGCGAGGTCGTGCGTCTGCGCGTGCTCGCGCGCGAGCAGCTGGGCGGCGACCTCGGTGTCGGTCTCCGAGAGGAACTCGACGCCGTCCGCGACGAGCTCGGCCTTGAGCTCCGCGAAGTTCTCGATGATGCCGTTGTGGATGACGGCGAGCCTGCCGCCGTCGGCGAGATGCGGGTGCGCGTTGCGGTCGGTGGGACCGCCGTGGGTCGCCCAGCGGGTGTGCCCGATCCCGGTGCCGCCGTCGCCGATCGGCGCCTCGGCGAGCTCCTCGACGAGCACCTTGAGCTTGCCGGCGCGCTTGCGCATGTCGAGGTGGCCGGCCCGGTCGAGGACGGCGACGCCCGCGGAGTCGTACCCGCGGTACTCGAGGCGCTTGAGGCCGGCCATCAGGAGCTCCGTCGAGTCCCGCGGACCGACGTAGCCGATGATCCCGCACATGCGCTCCAGTCTAGGCTCGGCCCCTGTTCGAGCCTGAGCGCACGGGCCGAACTAGGCTGGTGCGGTGAGCGAGACCTCCTCCGTCTTCCACGAGATCGCCCGGGCGGAGTGGGCGGCCCTCGCGGCGGGGATGCGGGCCCCGCTCACCCCGAGCGAGATCACGGCGCTGCGCGGCACCGGCGACCCCCTCGACCTCCGCGAGGTGCAGGACGTGTACCTGCCGCTCAGCCGCCTCCTGTCTCTCTACGCCGCGGGCGCCCAGCGCCTCTACTCGGACACCCGCGACTTCCTCGACGGCGCCGTCTCGGTCCCCGGCGTCACGCCGTTCATCATCGGCGTCGCCGGCTCCGTCGCCGTCGGCAAGTCGACGATCTCGCGCGTGCTGCGCGAGCTGCTGTCGCGCTGGCCGGGCACGCCGCGCGTCGACCTCATCACGACCGATGGCTTCCTGTACCCGAACGCGGAGCTCCAGCGCCGCGGCCTCATGGACCGCAAGGGCTTCCCGGAGTCGTACGACCGGCGCGCGCTCATCGAGTTCGTCTCGGCGATCAAGTCGGGCGAGCCGCGCGTCACCGCGCCGTTCTACTCGCACCTCGTCTACGACATCGTGCCGGAGGCCGAGGTCGTCGTGCAGCGCCCCGACGTCCTCATCGTCGAGGGGCTCAACGTGCTGCAACCGGCGCCGCAGGGCCAGGCGCTCGCCGTCTCAGACCTCTTCGACTTCACGGTCTACGTCGACGCCGACACCGCGGACGTCGAGCAGTGGTACATCCAGCGCTTCCTGCGGCTGCGGGCGAGCTCGTTCTCGAACCCCGACTCCTACTTCCACCGCTACGCGAGCCTCTCCGACGAGGAGGCGGTCGCGACGGCGCGCGACATCTGGACCCGGATCAACGGCCGCAACCTCGCCGAGAACGTGCTCCCGACCCGCGATCGCGCCACCCTCGTGCTCCGCAAGGGCGCGAACCACGTCGTCGATCGCGTTCTCGTCAGGAAGATCTGAGGTCTCGATACGCCGACTGCGTCGGCTACTCGACCCGCGTGGCGAGCCGCTCGGCGACGAGCGTCGCGAGCCGGTCGGCGACCGCGTGCGCGGTCTCCTGGTCCTCGGCCTCGACCATGACCCGGACCATCGGCTCCGTGCCGGAGGGCCGCAGCAGGATCCGGCCCGTATCGGCGAGGGCGGCCTGCTCGCGCGCGACAGCGGCGGCGATCTCGTCGTCGGCGTCGAGCCGGGCACGGTCGACGCCGCGGACGTTGACAAGGATCTGCGGGTAGACGGTCATGCAGGCGGCGAGCTCTGCGAGGCTCTTGCCCGTCCGCGCCATCTCGCCGGCGAGGTGGAGTCCGGTGAGAACGCCATCGCCCGTCGTCGCGTGCTCGGTGATGATGAGGTGGCCGGACTGCTCGCCGCCGAGCGACCAGCCGTGCTCGGCGAGCGCCTCGAGCACGTAGCGGTCGCCGACGCCCGTGAGGGCGACCTCGATGCCGTGCTCGGCCATGGCGCGGCGCAGGCCCAGGTTGCTCATGACGGTCGCGACGAGCGTGTCGTCCCTGAGCGCCCCGCGCTCCTTCATCGCGATCGCGAGGATCGCCATGATGCGGTCGCCGTCGACGATGGCGCCGTCCGCGTCGACGGCGAGGCAGCGGTCCGCGTCGCCGTCGTGGGCGATGCCGAGGTCGGCCCCGACCTCGAGGACCTTCGCCTGCAGTACCTCGAGGTGGGTCGACCCGGAGCCCTCGTTGATGTTGAGGCCATCCGGGTCGGCGCCGATGACCGTGACCCGCGCCCCGGCGTCCGTGAAGACCTGGGGGGAGATGCCGGCGGCGGCGCCGTTCGCGGCGTCGACGACGACGTGGAGGCCATCGAGCCGGTGCGGGAGGCTCGCGAGCAGGTGCAGGACGTAGCGGTCCTCGGCGTCGGCGAAGCGGCGGATGCGCCCCACATCGCCGCCGGTCGGCGTGAGCTCCTGGGTCCCGAGCGCCGCCTCGATGCGGTCCTCGACCTCGTCGGGCAGCTTCTGCCCGCCGAAGCTGAAGAACTTGATGCCGTTGTCCGGCGCCGCGTTGTGGGATGCGGAGATCATCACGCCGAAGTCGGCCTGCACCGACTGGACGAGATACGCGCAGGCCGGGGTCGGGATGACCCCGGCATCGAGCACGTCGATGCCGCTGCTCGCGAGACCGGACGCGACGGCCGCCGCGAGGAACTCGCCGCTGATCCGCGGGTCGCGTGCGAGCACGGCCGTCGGACGGCGGCCGGCGGCGCGGTTCTCGTCGGCGTGCCGGCCCTTCGTGAGCACGAATGCCGCAGCCTGGGCAAGGTCGAGGGCCAGCTGTGCGGTGATGTCACCGTTCGCGAGGCCCCGGACCCCGTCCGTGCCGAAGAGTCGTGCCACTTGCGCGTGCCTGTTCGTCGTTCCCTGAGCGAGCCCAGCGAGCCGAGGGGTCAGCGCTTCGAGTACTGCGACGCCTTGCGGGCCTTCTTGAGACCGGCCTTCTTGCGCTCGATGACGCGGGCGTCGCGGGTGAGGAAGCCGGCCTTCTTGAGCGTCGGCCGGTTGTTCTCCCGGTCGATCTCGTTGAGGGCGCGGGCGATCGCGAGGCGCAGGGCGCCCGCCTGACCCGAGGGGCCGCCACCGGTGATGCGCGCGACGACGTCGTACGAGCCCTGGAGCTCGAGGACCGCGAACGGCGAGTTGATGAGCTGCTGGTGCAGCTTGTTGGGGAAGTACGCCTCGAGCGGGCGGCCGTTGATGGTCGCGCTGCCGGCACCCGGGGTGAGCCGGACGCGCGCGATGGCCTCCTTGCGGCGGCCGACGGCCGCGCCGGAGACGGTCAGCGGCGCGCGGGGCGCCTTCGTCTCGACCGCGGCCGAGCTCGGCGTCTCGGTCGTGTAGTCGCCCGTGATGATGGTGTCGACGGAGTTCTCGTCGGCGGTGGTCTCGTTGTCAGCCACTGTTCGTTTCCTTCTGAGAGATTCCGGCTCAGGCCTGCTGGGAGACCTGGGAGATGGTGTACGGCTTCGGCTGCTGGGCAGCGTGCGGGTGCTCGGGGCCGGCGTAGACCTTCAGCTTCGTGAACTGCGCGCGGCCGATCGAGTTCTTCGGCAGCATGCCTCGGATCGCCTTCTCGACGACGCGCTCGGGCTTCGTCTCGAGGAGCTCCGCGTAGGAGGTCGCGGTGAGGCCGCCCGGGTAGCCGGAGTGGCGGTAGGCGAGCTTCTGCGCGAGCTTCTGGCCGGTGAGTGCGACCTTGTCCGCGTTGACGATGATGACGAAGTCACCGGTGTCGACGTGGTTGGCGAAGACGGGCTTGTGCTTGCCGCGCAGGAGCGCCGCGGCCTGCGAGGCGAGGCGGCCGAGCACGACGTCGGTGGCGTCGATGACGAGCCACTCGCGCGAGACGGAGTCCGCCTTGGGCGTGAACGTACGAGTCACAGGAGTTCTGCTTTCGATCGGTTGAGGTTCGTGAATCCCGCTCCGGTGGGGGTTCCTCGCTGCTGCTTCGGAACAACCCGGTGGAGGGCACCGCGATCACGGTCCGCAGGCACGGACCGACCTTCAAGTGTAGCGGATGCCGGCCGCGCGAGCGACCGCGCTCAGAACGCCCCTGCGTCCCGGCGCTCCTGGAGCGTCGAGTCGGCGTTCCCCCAGTGCGTGAGCGGCACCTCGGTCACGTGCACGGTGATGGCAGAACGCGATGCGCCCGCGGTGCGCTCGACGGCCTCGGCGACCTCCTTGATCATCCGGTTGAGCTGCTCGGGGCTGCGGCCCTCGGCGAGGCTGATCTGGACGTGCGGCATGGGATCTCCTCGATCGGCGTTCTGAGCTTCCCTCGATCGTATGCCGCGCTCGGTGGCGGCGCGGCCGAGGCGGACGGCGTCGGCGTCGAGATGCGCGATGAGCACGCTTGCGTCGAGGACGCTCACGCGGGCCACTCCTGTCGGAGCTCCTCGAGGCGGCCGACGGGATATGTTCCGCGGAATACCCCGGCCGTCTCCCGGATCGCACGGCGGCGGTCGGCGAGACGATCCGAGCGCTCCTCTACGACTTCGGTGTCACACCTGGTCGAGCGAGCGCAGGCCCCTCGTCTGCTCCGAGCGGGCGGCGAGCTCCTCGTCGGGCGGGTAGCCGACCTCCGTGAGGACGAGGCCCTTCGCCGGCATGACCTTGAACGCGCTCGTGCGCTCGGCGGCCTCGCGCAGCGCCACCGGCTCATCGGGGCCGAGGGTCCCCTCCCCGACCGCGACGCACGCACCGACGAGCGAGCGCACCATGGAGTGGCAGAACGCGTCCGCCTGCACCCGCGCCACGAGCACGCCGTCGGGATCGCGCGCCCAGGAGAACGACTGGAGATCGCGGATGGTCGTCGAGTTGGGGCGCGGGCGGCAGAACGCGATCCAGTCGGCGAGCCCGGGACCGGCGAGCGACCTCGCCGCAGCGTCCATCGCGACCGCGTCGAGCTCGCGCGGATGCCACACCGTGAACCCGCGCGCGAGCGGGTCCTGGACCGCGCCCGCATCGGCGATTCGGTACTCGTAGCGGCGCCAGATGGCGGAGAACCGCGCATCGAAGCCGGCAGGGGCGAGGCGCGCCCGATGGACGCGCACGTCGCCGGCCCGGCCGGCGAGGCCGTTGAGCTTCCGGGCGAGGGCCGACGGGCGCTCCGCCTCCTCGCTCGCCCGCGTCAGGCGCAGCAGGTGCCGCCACTGGGCGTCGTCGAGATCGACGTGGGCGACCTGGCCGCGAGCGTGGACGCCGGCGTCCGTCCGACCGGCGACGACGAGCCGGGGCGGCTCCCCGCGCCCGCGGAACAACGTGCCGAGCGCCGCCTCGAGCTCGCCCTGGATGGTGCGGCCGACCGCCTGGCGCGCCCAGCCGGAGAACGCCGTCCCGTCGTAGCCGAGGTCGAGTCGGATGCGGGTGGGGTCCACCGGGAAAGCGTAACGGGGCCCGAGCCATTCGGCTCGGGCCCCGTTCGCATGGGGGTTGTTCTCTCCCAGGCCCTTCGACTCGCTTCGCTCGCTCAGGGACCGGGAGTATCGCGTTCTACTCCTCGGTCGCCTCGGCGACCTCGGCGGACGCGTTGACCTCGGCCTCGACCTCGAGGGCCTCCGCCTCGAGCGCCGCGTCGGCCTCGACAGCGGCCTCCGACTCGACGGCCTCGGCAGCAGTCGCGTCGACCGCCTCCGTCGCCTCGGTCGTCTCCGCGGCGGCCTCGGCCTTCGCCTCGTCCGACTTCTTCGCCTTCTTGTCCGAAGCAGCCTCCGCAGCGGCGGCGGCCTTCTTCGCCGACGGCTTCTTCACGACCGGCTCGAGCACGAGCTCGATCTGCGCCATGGGGGCGTTGTCGCCCTTGCGGAAGCCGAGCTTCGTGATGCGGGTGTAGCCGCCCTCGCGCTCCGCGACGAGCGGCGCGATCTCCGTGAAGAGGATGTGCACGACCTCCTTGTCGCCGATCGTCGCGAGGACGCGGCGGCGGGCGTGCAGGTCGCCGCGCTTGGCGAACGTGATGAGCCGCTCGGCGAGCGGACGCAGGCGCTTCGCCTTCGTCTCGGTCGTCTTGATCGACTTGTGCGTGAACAGCGCTGCGGCGAGGTTCGCGAGCAGCAGGCGCTCGTGCGCCGGACCGCCGCCGAGGCGCGGACCCTTGGTGGGCGTAGGCATGTCTTCTTAGCTCTCTATCTCAGTCGTCGTTCAGGCGATCGGCTCGTCGTCGTACCCCGTGTAGAGGTGCGCGCCGTCGAAGCCGGGGACCGCGTCCTTGAGGGAGAGGCCGAGCTCGACGAGCTTGTCCTTCACCTCGTCGACCGACTTCTGACCGAAGTTCCGGATGTTCATCAGCTGCATCTCCGAGAGGGCGACGAGCTCGCTGACCGTGTTGATGCCCTCGCGCTTGAGGCAGTTGTACGAGCGCACAGACAGGTCGAGGTCCTCGATCGGCATCGACAGCTCGGAGGACAGCACGGCGTCGACCGGGGCCGGGCCGATCTCGATGCCCTCGGCCGCCGAGTTGAGCTCGCGGGCGAGGCCGAAGAGCTCCACCAGCGTGCGGCCAGCCGACGCGACGGCGTCGCGCGGCGTGATCGCCGGCTTCGTCTCGACGTCGACGACGAGTCGGTCGAAGTCGGTGCGCTCGCCCGCACGCGTCGCCTCGACGCGGTACGTGACCTTGAGGACCGGCGAGTAGATCGAGTCGATCGGGATCTGGCCGAGGTCCGCGAAGTCGCTGCGGTTCTGCGTCGCCGAGACGTAGCCGCGGCCGCGCTCGATCGTCAGCTCGAGCTCGAACTTCGCCTTCTCGTTGAGCGTCGCGATGACGAGCTCCGGGTTGTGGATCTCGACACCGGCGGGGACCGAGATGTCCGCCGCGGTGACCTCGCCCGCGCCCTGCTTGCGCAGGTACGCCGCGACCGGCTCGTCGTGCTCGGAGGAGACGACGAGGTTCTTCAGGTTGAGGATGATCTCGATGACGTCTTCCTTGACACCGGGGACGGTCGAGAACTGGTGCTGAACGCCATCGATGCGGATGCTCGTCACGGCCGAGCCGGGGATCGAGGACAGCAGGGTGCGACGGAGCGAGTTGCCGAGGGTGTAGCCGAAGCCGGGCTCGAGCGGCTCGATGATGAATCGCGACCGGAACTCGGAGATGGACTCCTCGGAGAGGGTGGGACGCTGTGCGATGAGCACGAATGGTTCCTTATCGTACGGAGCGCCCGCTATTTGACGCTCGGCGGATGGGTTGTTGAGTTGGCTGGTTGACTGCGTTTTTCAGGAGTGCGGAGGGGTACGCGTGCAATGCGCACGCCGACCCCGCGCCACTCCTGAAAAGCGAAGGGGGTCGTCAGACGCGGCGGCGCTTGGGCGGCCGGCAGCCGTTGTGCGCCTGGGGCGTGACGTCGTTGATCGAGCCGACCTCGAGGCCCGCGGCCTGGAGCGAGCGGATCGCGGTCTCGCGGCCCGAGCCCGGGCCCTTGACGAACACGTCGACCTTCTTCATCCCGTGCTCCTGCGCCTGACGCGCGGCCGACTCGGCCGCGAGCTGCGCGGCGAACGGGGTCGACTTGCGCGAGCCCTTGAAGCCCACGGCGCCCGAGGACGCCCAGGAGATGACCGCGCCCTGCGGGTCGGTGATGGAGACGATCGTGTTGTTGAACGTGCTCTTGATGTGGGCCTGGCCCACGGCGATGTTCTTCTTGTCCTTCTTCCGCGGCTTGCGCGCGGCGGACGCCTTCGGTGCTGCCATTTGAGTTCTCTCCTACCGCTTACTTCCGGCCCGGCTTCTTCTTGCCGGCGACGGTGCGCTTCGGGCCCTTGCGGGTGCGCGCGTTGGTCTTGGTGCGCTGGCCGTGGACCGGCAGGCCCCGGCGGTGGCGCAGGCCCTCGTAGGAGCCGATCTCGACCTTGCGGCGGATGTCCGCCTGGACCTCGCGGCGCAGATCGCCCTCGACCTTGTAGTTGCCCTCGATGTAGTCGCGCAGCGCCAGGAGCTGGTCGTCGGTGAGGTCCTTGACGCGGGTGTCCTTGTCGATCCCGGTCGCGGTGAGCGTCTGGAGGGAGCGCGTGCGCCCGACCCCGTAGATGTAGGTGAGCGCGATCTCCACGCGCTTCTCGCGCGGGATGTCGACGCCGGCAAGACGTGCCATTGCGGTTTCCTTAATGGGATTTGCGAAGGTGTGGGCGGGTCCTGGGCTGCAGCCTTCGCGCGGCAGGTGTCGGAGCTGGCGCTCCTCTTGGGCTCGCTGGTCTGTTCAGTTGTGAGTGCGGCGAATCAGCCCTGGCGCTGCTTGTGGCGCGGGTTCTCGCAGATGACCATGACGCGGCCGTGGCGACGGATCACCTTGCACTTGTCGCAGATCTTCTTGACGCTGGGGTTGACCTTCATGACGTTCTCTCTCTCGCCGTCCTCGGCTGCATCCCCGGAAGGGACCGCCGTTACTTATCCGACGGGACTCACTTGTAGCGGTAGGTGATCCGGCCACGAGTCAGGTCGTAGGGCGAAAGCTCTACGACGACCCGGTCCTCGGGAAGGATGCGGATGTAGTTCTGCCGCATCTTGCCCGAGATGTGCGCCAGCACCTTGTGCCCGTTCGCGAGCTCCACCCGGAACATCGCGTTCGGCAAGGCCTCGATGACCGATCCCTCGATCTCGATGACGCCGTCCTTCTTGGCCATTGTGTGTGATCAATATCCTTCTGCCGCTGCCGGCTCGTCCGCGGTCTGCGGGGTTCGATGTCCTCCGCGTGACCATGCACGCGCAAAACACCAAGGGGCTACTTTACCCGATTTTCCTCGACGTCGCTACGCCGCCGGAGCGACGAGGCCGCGCTCGGCGAGCGCCGCCAGGATCCGCCCGGTCACCTCGTCGACCTCGCCGAGGCCATCGACCTCGACGAGCAGGCCGCGCTGCGCGAACGCCGCGAGGAGCGGCGCCGTCTCGCGCGCGTAGAGATCCTGCCGGTGACGGATGACCTCCTCCGTGTCGTCGGAGCGTCCGAGCTCGATCGCGCGCAGCCGCAGCCGCCGCACGACCTCGTCCTCGTCCGCGACGAGCCGGATCACCGCGTCGAGCCGCTGGCCCTCGGCCGCGAGGTGCTCGTCCAGGAAGCGGACCTGCTCCTCGGTGCGCGGATAGCCGTCGAGGAGGAAGCCGTGCCCGGCGTCCTCCTGGGCGAGACGATCCGCGACGATCTCGTTCGTGAGCGCGTCGGAGACGAGCCCGCCCGAATCGAGGATCGCCTTGACCCGCACGCCGAGCGGGGTGCCCTGCGAGATGTTCGCCCGGAAGATGTCGCCCGTCGAGATCGCGGGGACGCCGTACGCCGCGGCGATGCGCCCAGCCTGCGTGCCCTTGCCCGCGCCGGGAGGGCCGACGATGAGCAGCCGCGCGGCGAGCGTGCCGAGCGCAGTGTGCGCCGCCTCCTGAGCCGGAGTCGTCATCGCAGGAGCCCCTCGTAGTGGCGCTGCTGGAGCTGCGCGTCGATCTGCTTGACCGTCTCGAGCCCCACGCCGACGATGATGAGCAGGCTCGCACCGCCGAACGGGAAGTTCTGGTTGGCCTGCACGAGCGACAGCGCGAAGAGCGGGATGACCGCGACGACGCCGAGATACAGCGAGCCGGGGAACGTGATCCGCGTGAGCACGTAGTCGAGGTACTCGGCCGTGGGCCGGCCCGCACGGATGCCCGGGATGAAGCCGCCGTACTTCTTCATGTTGTCCGCGACCTCCTCCGGGTTGAAGGTGATCGCGACGTAGAAGTAGGTGAAGCCGACGCACAGCAGGAAGAACACCAGGATGTAGACCCAGCTGTTGCCCGACGTCAGGTTGTTCTCGATCCAGGCGACCCACTCGGCCTTCGGCTGGAGCGACCCGTCCGCGTTCATCTGCGGCTGGTTGAACTGCGCGACGAGGGCCGGCAGGTACAGCAGCGACGAGGCGAAGATGACGGGCACGACGCCGGCCATGTTGACCTTGATCGGGATGTAGGTGTTGTTGCCGCCGTAGGTCCGGCGCCCGACCATCCGCTTCGCATACTGCACGGGTATCCGTCGTTGCGATTGCTCGACGAACACGACCGCCGCCATGATCACGATCCCGACCGCGAGGACGATGAGGAAGACCTCCCAGCCCTTCGCGACCTGGATCGCCCAAAGCGAGGCCGGGAAGGTGGCGCAGATCGAGGTGAAGATCAGCAGCGACATGCCGTTGCCGATGCCGCGCTCGGTGATGAGCTCGCCGAGCCACATGATGAGGCCCGTGCCCGCGGTCATCGTGATGATCATGAGAACCATCGCGTACCAGGACTTGTCGGTCACGAGCTCCGAGCAGGGGTCGCCGACCGCGGTCGACGGGAACAGCTGGCCGTTGCGCGCGACCGTGATGAGCGTCGTGGACTGGATGAGCCCGAGACCGATCGTCAGGTAGCGGGTGTACTGCGTCAGGCGCGACTGGCCCGCCTGGCCCTCCTTGTGCAGCGCCTCGAAGTGAGGGATCACGACGCGCAGCAGCTGGACGATGATCGACGCGGTGATGTACGGCATGATGCCGAGCGCGAACACCGACAGCTGCAGCAGCGCTCCGCCGCTGAACAGGTTGATCAGGTCGTAGAGGCCGCCCGTCGCCGACGTGCTCGCGAGACACAGCTGCACGTTCGGGAAGTCCACGAACGGCGCCGGGACCTGCGAACCGAGGCGGAACAGCGCCACGATGAGCAGCGTGAAGCCGATCTTCCGACGCAGGTCAGGCGTGCGGAAGATGCGTGCGATCGCGGAGAACACCCTGTCTACGCTAGTCGCTACTCGAGCGGGCCGCGCTCAGCTGACCGTGCCGCCGGCCGCGACGATCTTCTGCTCGGCCGATGCCGAGACCTTGTCGACCGAGACGGAGAGCTTCACGGACAGGTCGCCGTTGCCGAGCACCTTGACGAGCTCGCCCTTGCGGACGGCGCCCTTCGCGACGAGGTCGGCGACCGTGACGTCCCCGCCCTTCGGGTAGAGCTCGGCGAGCTTCGCGACGTTCACGACCTGGTACTCGGTGCGGAACGGGTTCTTGAAGCCGCGCAGCTTCGGCGCACGCATGATCGAGTTCAGGTTGCCGCCCTCGAGGCCGACGCGCACCTGGTAGCGCGCCTTCGTCCCCTTGGTGCCGCGACCGGCGGTCTTGCCCTTCGAGGCCTCACCGCGACCGACGCGGGTCCGCTCCTTCTTCGCGCCCGCAGCGGGACGGAGGTGGTGGACCTTGAGGACCTGCACCTTCTCCTCCTTGACCGCGGCCGGAGCCTTCGCCTTCGACGCGGCCGGCTTCTTGGCCGGTGCCTTCTTCTCGACGTTCTCGACGTTCTCGTCAGCCATCAGTCGATCTCCTCAACCTTGACGAGGTGAGCGACGGTGCGGACGTAGCCGCGGTTCTGCGCGTTGTCCTCGCGGACGACGACATCACCGATGCGCTTGAGACCGAGCGAACGCAGCGTGTCGCGCTGGTTCTGCTTCTCGCTCACCTTGGACTTGATCTGGGTCACCTTCAGGCGCGCAGCCATCAGACACCTGCCTTCGCGTTCGCCGCGGCCTCGGCCTCCGCCTTGAGCAGGCGGGCCGGGATGACCTGGTCGGCCTCGAGCCCACGACGAGCGGCGACGGCGCGCGGCTCCTCGAGCTGCTTCAGCGCGGCGACGGTCGCGTGGACGATGTTGATCGTGTTCGACGAGCCGAGCGACTTGCTCAGCACGTCGTGGATGCCGGCGCACTCGAGCACGGCGCGGACCGGACCGCCGGCGATGACACCGGTACCGGCGGACGCCGGACGCAGCAGCACGACACCGGCCGCGGCCTCGCCCTGCACGGGGTGCGGGATCGTCTGGCCGACGCGCGGGACGCGGAAGAAGTGCTTCTTCGCCTCCTCGACGCCCTTGGAGATCGCGAGCGGGACCTCGCGGGCCTTGCCGTAGCCGACCCCGACGAGCCCGTTGCCGTCGCCGACGACGACGAGCGCCGTGAAGCTGAAGCGGCGACCGCCCTTGACGACCTTCGAGACGCGGTTGATCGTCACGACGCGCTCGAGGAACTGGTTGCCCTTCTCGTCCTGGCCGGCGCGCGAGCCGCGCTCCTGGCGCGGGTTGCGCTCCCGGCTGCCGCGACGCGCCTCGCGGGGCTCGTTCGCGGTGTCGGCCGGCGCCTCGGCGACGGTCTCGGCCGGGGTCTCGACGACCTCGGTGGCCTCGGTCACGACGTTCTCCTCATTCACAGTGTTCTCGTTCTCGCTCACAGCGACAGCCCCGCCTCTCGCGCGCCGTCGGCGATCGCCGCGACGCGACCCGCGTAGCGGTTGCCACCGCGGTCGAACACGACGGACTCGATGCCCGCCTTCTTGGCGCGCTCGGCGACGAGCTCGCCGACCCGCTTCGCCTTCGCGGTCTTGTCGCCGTCGAAAGCGCGCAGGCCGTCCTCGAGGGTCGACGCCGACGCGAGCGTGTGGCCCTGCGCGTCGTCGACGATCTGGACGAAGACGTGGCGGGCGCTGCGGGTGACGACGAGACGCGGACGCTCGGCGGACCCGACGATCTTCTTGCGGAGGCGCGCGTGACGGCGGGCCTTCGCCTCGGACTTGGTCTTGACGGTCATGGCTTACTTCTTCCCGCTCTTGCCGGCCTTGCGGCGGACGTTCTCGCCCTCGTAGCGCACACCCTTGCCCTTGTACGGCTCGGGCTTGCGGAGCTTGCGAATCTGCGCCGCGACCTCGCCGACGGCCTGCTTGGAGATGCCGCTCACAGTGAGCTTCGTGTTGCCCTCGACGGTGAACGTGATGCCCGCGGGCGGCTCGACCGTGATGGGGTGGGAGTAGCCGAGCGCGAACTCGACCCCGGCGCCCTTGGCGGTCACGCGGTAACCGGTGCCGACGACCTCGAGGCCCTTCTTGTAGCCCTCGGTGACGCCGACGATGTTGTTCGCGATGAGCGTGCGGGTCAGGCCGTGGAGCGAACGCGAGTCGCGCTCGTCGTCGGGACGGGTCACGACGACCTGGCCCTCCTCGACCTTCGCCTCGATGGGCTCGGCGACGGTCAGGGCGAGCTCGCCCTTGGGGCCCTTGACGGTGACGTCCTGGCCGTCGATGCGGACCTCGACGCCGGCCGGGATGGTGATGGGAAGACGACCGATACGTGACATTTCAGCTCACCACACGTAGGCGAGGACTTCCCCGCCGACGCCCTTCGAAGTCGCTTCCTTGTCCGTGAGGAGCCCGGAAGAGGTGGACAGAATGGCGACACCGAGGCCGCCGAGGACCTTCGGGATCTCCGTGGAGCGCGCGTAGACGCGCAGGCCCGGCTTCGAGACGCGCTTGACGCCGGCGATCGACCGCTCGCGGTTCGGGCCGTACTTGAGCGTGATGGTCAGGGTCTGCCCGACGCGCGCGTCGGACACCGCGAAGTCCGCGATGTAGCCCTCGCGCTTGAGGATCTCGGCGATGTGCGCCTTGAGCTTCGAAGCGGGCATCGACACGGTGTCGTGGTGCGCCGAGTTGGCGTTGCGGATCCTCGTCAGGAGGTCCGCGACCGGATCGGTCATCGTCATCTGCTGGTTCTGCTTTCTCGTTGGTTCCGGCTCGGGGTCCAACCCGGCCGGCCTATTCGATCAGGCCTGCGAGTCCGCGGCCTTGAAGGGGAAGCCGAGCGCCTTGAGGAGCGCACGACCCTCGTCGTCGTTCTTGGCCGTCGTGACGACCGTGATGTCGAAGCCGCGGACGCGATCGATCTTGTCCTGGTCGATCTCGTGGAAGATCGACTGCTCGGTGACACCGAACGTGTAGTTGCCGTGGCCGTCGAACTGCTTCGGCGACAGGCCGCGGAAGTCGCGGATGCGCGGCAGCGCGAGCGACACGAGGCGGTCGACGAACTCCCACGCGCGATCGCCGCGAAGCGTCACGTGCGCGCCGATCGGCATGCCCTCGCGGAGCTTGAACTGCGCGATCGACTTGCGGGCGTTCGTGACCTGCGGCTTCTGGCCCGTGATGAGCTGGAGGTCCTTGATCGCGCCCTCGATGACCTTCGAGTCGCGCGCGGCCTCGCCGACACCCGTGTTCACGACGACCTTGACGAGGCCCGGGACCTGGTGGGGGTTCGTGAAGCCGAACTCCTCGGTCAGCGCCGGGACGATCTCGCTGCGGTACTTCTGCTTGAGGCGCGGCTGGATCTTGCCAGCCGGCGCGGCAGTTGCGGTGCTCATGGGTGTCAGTTCTCCTCGGTCGTGGTCTCGAGACGGTCGCCTTCGGCGACCTCCTCGACCACCGGGTCGGCCTTCTTCTTGGCCGTGGTCTTCTTCGCCGCCGGCTTCTCCGCCTTCGCGCTGTAGCGCGAGGCCTTGAAGACGCGGGTCTTCTTGCCGTCCTTGCCGATCTCCGAGCCCACGCGCGCGGGGGCCTTCGTGTCGGGGTTGACGAGCGCGACGTTCGAGATGTGGATCGACGCCTCGACGTGCTCGATGCCGCCGGTCTTCGTCCCGCGCTGCGTCTGGCCGACCTTGACGTGCTTCGTCGCGAGGTTGAGCCCCTCGACGACGACGCGGTCGCCCTGCACCGCGAGGACCTTGCCCTGCTTGCCGCGGTCGCCGCCCCGGTCCGCCTTGGGACCCGAGATGACCTGCACGAGGTCGCCGGTCTTGATCTTCGCCATGGTCAGAGCACCTCCGGTGCGAGCGAGATGATCTTCATGAACTTCTTGTCGCGAAGCTCACGGCCGACCGGCCCGAAGATGCGGGTGCCGCGGGGGTCCCCGTCGTTCTTCAGGATCACGGCGGCGTTCTCATCGAACTTGATGTACGAGCCGTCGGGACGACGGGTCTCCTTGACGGTGCGCACGACGACCGCCTTGACGACGTCGCCCTTCTTGACGTTGCCGCCGGGGATCGCGTCCTTGACCGTCGCGACGATGATGTCGCCGAGGCCCGCGTAGCGACGGCCCGAGCCGCCGAGCACGCGGATGGTGAGCAGCTCCTTGGCGCCGGTGTTGTCGGCGACCTTGAGTCGGGACTCCTGCTGGATCATCGCTTACTTCGCCTTCTCGAGGATCTCGACGAGACGCCAGCGCTTCGTCGCAGACACCGGGCGGGTCTCGTTGATGAGCACGAGGTCGCCGATGCCGGCGGCGTTGAGCTCATCGTGGACGTGCACCTTCGAGCTGCGGCGCATGACCTTGCCGTAGAGCGGGTGCTTCACGCGGTCCTCGACCTCGACGACGATCGTCTTGTCCATCTTGTCGCTCACGACGTAGCCGCGGCGGGCCTTGCGGTACCCACGGGCGGCGACGTCGCGCACGTCGTGCGCGGCGTGCTCGTGACCGGCAGTGCCGGCCGCGGCCTTCTTCGCCGGCGCCTTCTCAACCTTCTCGGCCATGTCGTTCACTCAGCCTTCTCGTCGGCGGTCTCGGCCGACTCGGCCGCCGCCTTCTTCTTCGTCGCGCTCTTCTTGGCCGGAACCTCGATCGCAGCGGGGGTGGCGCGGATCCCGAGCTCGCGCTCGCGGATCACGGTGTAGATGCGGGCGATGTCGCGCTTGACGGCACGGATGCGGCCGTGCGCGTCGAGCTGACCCGTCGCGGACTGGAAGCGGAGGTTGAAGAGCTCCTCCTTGGCCTTCTTGAGCTCGTCGACGAGACGAGCGTCCTCGAAGGTGTCGAGCTCCGTCGGGCGGAGCTGCTTGGAACCGACGGCCATTATGCGTCAGCCTCCTCACGCTTGATGATGCGCGCCTTGAGCGGCAGCTTGTGGATGGCACGGGTCAGCGCCTCGCGGGCGAGCGTCTCGTCGACGCCGGCGACCTCGAACAGGACGCGACCCGGCTTGATGTTGGCGATCCACCACTCGGGCGAGCCCTTGCCGGAGCCCATTCGGGTTTCGGCCGGCTTCTTGGTGAGCGGGCGGTCCGGGAAGACGTTGATCCAGACCTTGCCGCCACGCTTGATGTGGCGGGTCATCGCGATACGAGCAGCCTCGATCTGACGGTTCGTGACATACGCGGGCGTGAGCGCCTGGATGCCGAACTCGCCGAAGTGGACCTTCGTGCCGCCGGTCGCCTGGCCGTCTCGGCCCGGGTGGTGCTGCTTGCGGTGCTTGACCTTACGGGGAATCAGCATGATCAGGCCTCCGCACCTGCTGCGACGGGCGCCTCGGAGCGCGGGCCGCGGCGCGGGCCGCGGTCGCCCCGCTCGGGACGCGTGGACTTCTGGGCGGCCTGCTCGCGGGCGAGCTCCTTGTTGGTCATGTCGCCGTTGTAGATCCAGACCTTCACGCCGATCCGGCCGAACGTCGTCTTCGCCTCGTAGAAGCCGTAGTCGATGTTCGAGCGGAGGGTGTGGAGCGGAACGCGACCCTCCCGGTAGAACTCGGAACGCGACATCTCCGCGCCGCCGAGACGACCGGAGACCTGGATCTTGACGCCCTTCGCGCCGGCGCGCTGCGCGCCCTGCAGGCCCTTGCGCATCGCGCGGCGGAAGGCCACACGCGCGGAGAGCTGCTCGGCGACGCCCTGCGCCACGAGCTGCGCGACCGCCTCGGGGTTCTTGACCTCGAGGATGTTGAGCTGGATCTGCTTGCCCGTGAGCTTCTCGAGGAGCGCGCGGATGTTCTCCGCCTCCGCACCGCGACGGCCGATCACGATGCCCGGGCGGGCGGTGTGGATGTCGACGCGGACGCGGTCCTTGGTGCGCTCGATCTCGATCTTCGCGACGCCGGCGCGGTCGAGCTTCGACTGCAGCAGCTTGCGGATCCTGACGTCCTCGGCCACGTAGTCCTTGTAGCGCTGACCGGCCTTCGTCGAGTCCGAGAACCAGCGGGAGATGTGGTCCGTCGTGGTCCCGAGACGGAACCCGTACGGGGAGACCTTCTGTCCCATTACTTCCCTGCCTTCGTGGTCTTCGCGACGTCGGGCGTCGCGAGCTCGACGGTGATGTGGCTCGTGCGCTTGCGGATCCGGAAGGCCCGGCCCTGCGCACGCGGCTGGAACCGCTTGAGCGTCGTGCCCTCGTCGACGTAGGCCCTGGCGATGACCAGGTCCTGCTCGTCGAGGTACTCGTTCGAGTTGTCCGCCTTGACGCGGGCGTTCGCGATGGCCGACTCCACGAGCTTGTAGATCGGGTCGCTCGCCGCCTGAGGCGAGAACTTGAGGATCGCGAGCGCCTCGACGGCCTGGCGGCCGCGGATGAGGTCGACGACGCGACGGGCCTTCATCGGCGTGATCCGGATGTGGCGGAGCTTGGCGATCGAGGTGACCATCAGCGGCGCCGTCCCTTCTTGTCGTCCTTCTCGTGTCCGCGGAAGGTCCGGGTCGGCGAGAACTCACCGAGCTTGTGGCCGACCATCGTCTCGGTCACGAAGACCGGGATGTGCTTGCGACCGTCGTGGACCGCGATCGTGTGACCGAGCATCGCGGGGATGATCATCGAACGGCGCGACCACGTCTTGATGACGTTCTTCGAGCCGGTCTCGTTGGCCTTGACCACCTTCGTGAGCAGGTGCTCATCGACGAAGGGGCCCTTCTTGAGGCTGCGAGGCATGTGTCTGTCGCTCCCCTACTACTTGCGCTTCTTGCCGACGTTGCGGCGACGGACGATGAGCTTGTCGGACGGCAGGCCCTTCTTGCGGGTGCGGCCCTCGGCCTGACCCCACGGTGTGACCGGGTGCCGGCCGCCGGAGGTCTTGCCCTCGCCACCACCGTGCGGGTGGTCGACCGGGTTCATGGCGACACCACGGACGGTCGGGCGCACGCCCTTCCAGCGCATGCGACCGGCCTTGCCCCAGTTGATGTTCGACTGCTCGGCGTTGCCGACCTCGCCGACGGTCGCGCGGCAGCGCACGTCGACGTTGCGGATCTCGCCCGAGGGCAGACGCAGCTGCGCGTACGGGCCGTCCTTCGCGACGAGGCGGACGGACGCACCGGCCGAGCGCGCGAGCTTCGCGCCCCCGCCCGGCTTCAGCTCGATCGCGTGGATGACCGTGCCGACGGGGATGTTCTTCAGCGGCAGGTTGTTGCCCGGCTTGATGTCGGCCGAGGGACCCGACTCGATGACGTCGCCCTGCTGCAGCTTGTTCGGCGCGAGGATGTAGCGCTTCGTGCCGTCCAGGTAGTGCAGGAGCGCGATGCGCGCCGTGCGGTTCGGGTCGTACTCGATGTGGGCGACCTTCGCGTTCACGCCGTCCTTGTCGTTGCGACGGAAGTCGATGACGCGGTACTGGCGCTTGTGGCCGCCACCGATGTGGCGGGTCGTGATCCGGCCCGAGCTGTTGCGGCCACCGGTCTTCGGCAGCGGGCGCAGCAGGGACTTCTCCGGAGTGCTCCGGGTGATCTCGGCGAAGTCGGCGACGGACGAGCCGCGACGGCCCGGCGTGGTCGGCTTGTACTTGCGGATTGCCATGGTTCTCTTATCCCCCGTCCTCAGCCGACAGCCGTGAAGATGTCGATCGAGCCGGACTTGAGCGTGACGATGGCGCGCTTGGTGTCCTTGCGCTTGCCGATGCCGACGCGGGTGCGGCGGGTCTTGCCCTGGCGGTTCAGCGTGTTGACGGCCGCGACCTTGACGTTGAAGATCTTCTCGATCGCGAGCTTGATCTCCGTCTTGTTCGCGTCCGTGGCGACGATGAACGAGTACTTGCCCTCGTCGATGAGCGCGTAGCTCTTCTCCGAGACGACCGGGGCGATGATGATGTCGCGCGGGTCCTTGTACGTCAGAGTGCTCACGCGGTCACCTCCTGAGTGGATCCGGCCTGCGCCGCGACGAACGCGTCGTAGGCCGTGCGGGTGAAGACGATGTCGTCGGCGACGAGCACGTCGTAGGCGTTGAGCTGGCCCCAGGTCAGGACGTGGACGTCCTGGAGGTTGCGCACCGACTTGGCGCACGCGCTCGCGAAGTCGCCGACGACGACGAGCTTCGTGCGGCCCTGCGTGAGGCTCTGGAGGATCGTCGCCGCGAGCTTCGTCGAGGCGACGCCGTCGACGCTCAGCGCCTCGACGACGTGGAGCCGTCCGGCGCGGGCGCGGTCGGAGAGCGAGCCCTTGAGCGCGGCCGAGATCATCTTCTTCGGGGTGCGCTGCGAGTAGTCGCGCGGCTGCGGGCCGTGGACCGTGCCGCCGCCGCGGTGCTCGGGCGCGCGGACCGAGCCCTGACGGGAGCGGCCGGTGCCCTTCTGCTTGAACGGCTTGACGCCGGTCCCGGAGACCTCGCCGCGGTTCTTCGTCTTGTGCGTGCCCTGGCGCGCCGCCGCGAGCTGCGCGGTGACAACCTGGTGGATGAGCGGCACGTTCGTCTGGACGTCGAACACCTCGGCCGGCAGGTCGACGGACGCGACCTTCTTGCCCTTGGCGTCGACGACGTCGATGGCGGTCATGCTCAGGCCCCCTTCACGGAGTTGCGGACGAACACGAGGCGACCCTTGGCGCCGGGGACGGCGCCCTTGACGAGCAGCACGCCGCGCTCGACGTCGACGCCGACGACCGTGAGGCCGAGGACGGTGACGCGCTCGTTGCCCATCCGGCCGGCCATGCGCATGCCCTTGAAGACGCGCGACGGCGTCGAGGAGGCGCCGATCGAGCCGGGCTTGCGGTGGTTGCGGTGCGAGCCGTGCGAGGCCGAGACGCCCTTGAAGTTGTGGCGCTTCATGACACCCGCGGTGCCCTTGCCCTTGCTCGTGCCGACGACGTCGACGAGCTGGCCGGCCTCGAACGTCGTGACGTCGAGCTCCTGGCCGAGGGCGTACGCACCGGCGTCCGACGTGCGGACCTCGGTGACGTGGCGGCGCGGCGTGACGCCGGCCTTCTCGAAATGGCCCGCAAGGGGCTTCGTGACCTTGCGCGGGTCGATCGCGCCGGAAGCGAGCTGGACGGCGCTGTAGCCGTCGAGCTCCGGCGTGCGGACCTGGGTCACGACGTTGGGGTCGACCTTGATGACGGTGACCGGGACGAGCTTGCCGGCGGCGTCCCAGACCTGGGTCATGCCGAGCTTGGTGCCCAGCAGTCCCTTCTGCGTCTTGGTGGCAGTCATGGCGTTCTATTCCTCAGGCCGTCAGAGCTTGATCTCGATGTTGACGTCGGCGGGCAGGTCGAGCCGCATGAGCGAGTCGACGGCCTTCGGCGTCGGGTCGATGATGTCGATGAGCCGCTTGTGCGTGCGCTTCTCGAAGTGCTCGCGGCTGTCCTTGTACTTGTGGGGCGAGCGGATGACCGCGACCACGTTCTTCTCCGTCGGGAGCGGCACCGGGCCGACCACGCTCGCGCCGGCACGGGTCACCGTGTCGACGATCTTGCGGGCGGAGGAGTCGATGACCTCGTGGTCGTACGACTTCAGCCGGATGCGGATCTTCTGTCCCGCCATGGCTCTCGCCTTTCTCTTTCGTACTGGTCTCAGCTGGCACACGGGGTGCCCGTGCGCAGACTTCGATTGCGCTGTGCTGATGTCAAGGTGCTGCGCCCACGCGGTGTGGCGCGACCCGTGGCTCCGCGCGGTGTTACGACGCGGACCCGGTGCCCGCTCCCTGCGGCCTAGCTGCGGTCTGGGGCTGGCACCGGAAGAACCGGGGCCCCACTCACGAGCTATGCACTGCCTGAGAGTGTCCGCCCTTCGCGCGAACGCATCAGGCGGGAATTGGAACCACAGAAGTCTGCCATATCCCGGCATTGCGTGCAACCCGGGCGTGTCGCGCTGCCGGCACCCCCTCGAGATGGGTGCCGTGTGCCCACTCGGGCGTGCGCGCACCTCCATCTCAGCACACGGCGCCCATCTCGGCACAGGGAGGCGGGCGCGGCCGGATGGGGTGGGGAGTGGGGTGGAGTGCGGGCGGGATCAGCGGGTGAGGGGGCGCGGGCGGCGCGCGCGGGGGACACCTGCGGCGAGCAGGCGGCGTTCGAGCTCATGCCCCTCCCAAACCTCGGACCAGGTCGCGCGCACGAGCCGGCGCACCGAGCTGAGGATCGCGTCGGCTCGGCGCTTCTCCCCCCACAGCGCCGCCGCGCCCGAGCGCTCGCCGAGGAGATCGGGGTCCTCGTACTTGACCCGCCCATCGACCTCGAGCACGATCTCGCCGTCCTCCCAGGCGAAGTCCACCCGATACCGTCGCCCGCCCGCCGACACCTCCCGCTGCTGCTCCGGCTCCGCGAACCCGAGGTCTCGGATGCGCACGAGCGTCAGCGTCTCGAGCACGGAGTCCGAAAGGTCAGTCGACTCGACGAGCGCTCGCTCGACCGACCGGGCGCCGCGACGCGGACGGTCGAGCCCAAGCTGCGCTTGCAGCACCCCCAGTGGCAGACCGAGACGCCTCCGCGCATGCGACACCGCGACGACCGCGGCCAGCGGCGTGCGGGATGCGGCGAGATCGACGACGACCTGCGACACCGCCGGGATCAGGAACCCCGACGCGCGCCGGAGCACTCCGTCGCCGCGATCCCGATGGACCCGGCGCACCAGCCCTGACGACTTCGACCCGCCCGGCTCGACGAGCACGCAGGGCCGCGTCGGCAGCCCGCCGAGGACCGGAATACCCAAGGCCACCGCCGCGGACTCGTGCGAGAACACCGTGCGGTCCCCGAGCACATGGCGGGCCGCTGCCATCCGGGCGAGATGGCGTTCTGCCTCGCCCAGTTTCGCCCACGCCTCGGCGTCGAGGTAGACGCCGGGACGCAGACGCTCGAGCAGACCCGCCTTCGCGAGGCGGGACGGGCGCTCGCGGGGGTCGCCGATGGCGGCCCGAGAAGCGATCGTGTCGAGATCCATCGCGCCATGATCGCAACCCGCCGGCCGCTCGGCCCGACTTCCGCGCCCCATTGTGAGTGCTTCGCCCGGACCCGTCCCTGTAGACAGCCTCGGGCCGAGGCGCAGCGCACGTGAGAGGGGCGCCGTGTGCGCAGATGGGCGTGCCTGCGCACCCCGGTGGGCACACGGGGCCCATGTGGCGACACGAGGTGCGCGGGGTGAGGTGCGGCGGGAGAGGTGCGGCGGGGAGAGGTCGCGGGGACGGCGAAGGGCCCGGTCCGTGCGGACCGGGCCCTTCGGCAGTACCGAGGTACTACTTGACGATCTTCGTCACCTTGCCGGCGCCGACGGTGCGGCCGCCCTCGCGGATCGCGAAGCCGAGGCCCTCCTCCATCGCGATCGGCTGGATGAGCTCGACTGACATGTCCGTCGTGTCACCCGGGAGCACGAGCTCCTTGCCGTCGGGAAGGGTGATGACGCCCGTGACGTCGGTGGTGCGGAAGTAGAACTGCGGACGGTAGTTCGCGTAGAACGGGTTGTGACGCCCGCCCTCCTCCTTGGACAGGATGTACGCGGTGCCCTCGAAGTTCGTGTGCGGCGTGACCGAACCCGGCTTGACGACGACCTGGCCGCGCTCGACCTCTTCGCGCTTCGTGCCGCGGAGCAGGAGACCACAGTTCTCGCCGGCCCAGGCCTCGTCGAGCTGCTTGTGGAACATCTCGATACCGGTGACGGTCGTCTTCTGCGTCGGGCGCAGGCCGACGATCTCGACCTCGGAGTTGATCGCGAGCGTGCCGCGCTCCGCGCGACCCGTCACGACGGTGCCGCGGCCGGTGATCGTGAAGACGTCCTCGATCGGCATGAGGAACGGCTTGTCGCGGTCGCGCTCCGGGTCCGGAACCGAGTTGTCGACGGCCTCCATGAGGTCGAGGATGGACTGCGTCCACTTCTCGTCGCCCTCGAGCGCCTTGAGCGCCGAGACGCGCACGACCGGCGCGTTCTCGTCGAAGTCCTGGCTGGCGAGCAGCTCGCGGACCTCGAGCTCGACGAGCTCCAGGATCTCCTCGTCCTCGACCGCGTCGGACTTGTTCAGCGCGACGAGGAGGTAGGGGACGCCGACCTGCTTCGCGAGCAGCACGTGCTCACGGGTCTGCGCCATCGGGCCGTCGGTCGCCGCGACCACGAGGATCGCGCCGTCCATCTGGGCCGCGCCGGTGATCATGTTCTTGATGTAGTCGGCGTGACCGGGCGCGTCGACGTGCGCGTAGTGGCGCTTCGGGGTCTCGTACTCGATGTGCGAGATGTTGATCGTGATGCCGCGCTGGCGCTCCTCAGGAGCCGAGTCGATCGACGCGAAGTCGCGCTGAACGTTGGTCGCCGACGGGTACTTGTCCGCGAGCACCTTCGAGATGGCGGCGCTCAGGGTGGTCTTGCCGTGGTCGACGTGACCGATCGTTCCGATGTTGACGTGCGGCTTGGTCCGCTCGAACTTGGCCTTGGCCACTTGGTGTCCTCCTCAGGACGTCGTGCTCGGGGTCTGGTTTGTCCGAGCGATTTTGGACTGGATTATGTTACTGGACTTTGCTGCTGAACGTTGCCGAGTGCCGGTGGCCGGTCACTCGCCCTTCGACTTCTGGACGATCTCGTCCGCGACGTTCTTCGGGACCTCGGCGTACGAGTCGAACTGCATCGAGTAGACGGCGCGGCCCGAGGTCTTCGACCGCAGGTCGCCGACGTACCCGAACATCTCCGAGAGCGGCACGAGGGCGCGCACGACCTTGACGCCGGTCGCGTCCTCCATCGACTGGATCTGACCACGACGCGAGTTGAGGTCGCCGATGACGTCGCCCATGTACTCCTCGGGCGTGCGGACCTCGACGGCCATGACCGGCTCGAGGAGGACGGGGTTCGCCTTGCGAGCCGCCTCCTTGTACGCCATCGATCCGGCGATCTTGAACGCCATCTCCGAGGAGTCGACGTCGTGCGCCTGGCCGTCGACGAGGGTCGCCTTGATGCCGACCGTCGGGTAGCCCGCGAGGACACCGACCTGCATGGCCGACTGGATGCCCTGGTCGACCGAGGGGATGTACTCGCGCGGGACGCGACCGCCGGTCACGGCGTTGACGAACTCGTAGACCGTCTCGCCCTGGACCTCGAGCGGCTCGATCGAGATCTGGACCTTCGCGAACTGGCCGGAGCCACCGGTCTGCTTCTTGTGCGTGTAGTCGTACTTCTCGACCGACTTGCGGATGGTCTCGCGGTACGCGACCTGGGGCTTGCCGACGTTCGCCTCGACGTTGAACTCCCGCTTCATGCGGTCGACGAGGATGTCGAGGTGCAGCTCGCCCATGCCCTTGATGACCGTCTGGCCGGTCTCCGGGTTCTGCTCCGTGCGGAACGTCGGGTCCTCCTCGGCGAGCTTCTGGATCGCCACGCCGAGCTTCTCCTGGTCGGCCTTCGTCTTCGGCTCGATCGCGACCTCGATGACGGGCTCGGGGAACGTCATCGACTCGAGGACGACCTGCGAGTCCGGGTCGGACAGGGTGTCGCCCGTCGTCGTGTCCTTGAGGCCGATGACCGCGTAGATGTGGCCCGCGGTGACCGAGTCGACCGGGTTCTCCTTGTTGGCGTGCATCTGGAAGATCTTCCCGATGCGCTCCTTCTTGCCCTTGGTCGAGTTGACGACCTGGGCGCCCGACTCGAGCGCGCCCGAGTAGACGCGGATGTAGGTGAGACGCCCGAAGAACGGGTGCGCGACGACCTTGAACGCGAGCGCCGAGAACGGCTCCTTCGCGTCGGCGTGCCGCTCGATGACGACCTCCTCGTCACGAGGGTCGTGCGCCTCGATCGACGGGACGTCGAGCGGGGTCGGCAGGTAGTCGACGACCGCGTCGAGCATGGGCTGGACGCCGCGGTTCTTGAACGCGGAGCCACACAGGACCGGGTAGATCTCGCTCGCGACCGTGAGCTTGCGGATCGCGCCCTTGATCTCGGCGACCGTGAGCGACTCGGGGTCCTCGAGGTACTTCTCGAGGAGCTCCTCGTCGGTCTCGGCGACCGTCTCGAGCAGGAGCGCGCGATACTCGGCCGCCTTGTCGGCGAGGTCCGCCGGGATCTCCTCAACCTCGTACTTGGCGCCCATCGTGACATCGCCCTTGGCATCGCCGGGCCACACGAGCGCGCGCATCTCGACGAGGTCGACGACCCCGACGAACGAGCTCTCGGCACCGATCGGCAGCTGGATGACGAGCGGCTTCGCGCCGAGCCGCTTCACGATCGTGTCGACCGTGAAGTAGAAGTCGGCGCCGAGCTTGTCCATCTTGTTGACGAAGCAGATGCGCGGGACGTCGTACTTGTCCGCCTGGCGCCACACCGTCTCGGACTGGGGCTCAACGCCCTCCTTGCCGTCGAACACCGCGACCGCGCCGTCGAGGACCCGCAGAGACCGCTCCACCTCGACCGTGAAGTCGACGTGGCCGGGGGTGTCGATGATGTTGATCTGGGTGCTGCCCCAGAAGCACGTCACCGCGGCGGACGTGATCGTGATGCCGCGCTCCTGCTCCTGCGCCATCCAGTCGGTGGTCGCAGCGCCGTCGTGCGTCTCGCCGATCTTGTGGTTGACACCCGTGTAGAAGAGGATCCGCTCGGTCGTCGTCGTCTTGCCGGCGTCGATGTGCGCCATGATGCCGATGTTGCGGACCTTCTTGAGGTCGGTGAGCACTTCCTGTGCCAAGTGAGTTCCTTCGTCCTTGCCTGGTGGGCGTTCCGGTTACCAGCGGTAGTGAGCGAACGCGCGGTTGCTCTCGGCCATCTTGTGGGTGTCCTCGCGGCGCTTGACCGCGGCACCGAGGCCGTTGGACGCGTCGAGGATCTCGTTCGTGAGACGCTCGGTCATCGTCTTCTCACGGCGACCCTTGGCGTACGAGACGAGCCAGCGCAGCGCGAGCGTGTTCGCGCGGTGCGGCTTGACCTCGACCGGCACCTGGTACGTCGAGCCGCCGACGCGGCGCGACTTGACCTCGAGGGTCGGGCGGATGTTGTCGAGCGCCTTCTTGAGCACGGCGACGGGGTCGCCCGCAGTCTTGGCCTCGACCGTCGCGAGCGCGCCGTAGACGATGCGCTGCGCGAGGTCCTTCTTGCCGTCGAGGAGGATCTTGTTGACGAGCTGCGAGACGACCGGCGAGTTGTACACCGGGTCCGCGATGACGGGGCGCTTGGGCGCCGGTCCCTTACGAGGCATCTTGGATCACTTCTTCTTGTCGAGCTTGGCGCCGTAGCGGCTGCGGGCCTGCTTGCGGTTCTTGACGGCCTGGGTGTCGAGCGCGCCGCGCACGATCTTGTAGCGCACGCCGGGGAGGTCCTTCACACGACCGCCGCGCACGAGCACCATCGAGTGCTCCTGGAGGTTGTGGCCCTCGCCGGGGATGTAGGCCGTGACCTCGGTCCCGTTGGAGAGCTTGACGCGGGCGACCTTGCGAAGCGCCGAGTTCGGCTTCTTCGGGGTGGTCGTGTAGACGCGCGTGCAGGTACCGCGCTGCTGCGGGTTGGACTGCAGCGCCGGCGCCTTGGTCTTGGCGACCTTCGGCGAGCGGCCCTTGCGGACCAACTGCTGAATCGTGGGCACAGTGTGCTTCTTTCTGCGGAATGCTTCGTGATCCTGGTTGCTGCACGGTGACAGCGCGACCATTCGGCCGCTCATCCGCCGACGTGCCCGAGGGGCGCGTCGTGCTGGCGGATATGCCGTGGGGGTCTCGGGCCATGGGGCGCCGGTCCCTCGGGGCTGTCAGTGCCTCCCGCGAACGGGCGCACCACCAGCACACCAGTGGGATAGCTTACTCGTCTCCCCGGCTCTCGACAAGCTGAGCGGTGGGTCCGCCCCGGGGACGAGTCAGTAGGCGCCGGCGCGGAACTCGGCGAGCTTCGCGTCGAACTCGGCGCGGGCCGCGGCGTTGCGCGCCGCGACCTTCTTGCCGCGCCGCGCGATGATCCAGCCGAACCACACCGCGACCTCGCGGGCGAGGACCGCGCCGACGATGAGGAAGGCCTCGCCGGCGAAGGTGTCGAAGTAGTCGACCTGCTTGAAGACGATCCAGTTGAACAGCAGGTAGATGCCGATCGTCCCGAAGTAGACGGCCGCGCCGACGAACAGCGAGCCGAGGACGTACGCCCCCCAGCCCGCGCGGTTGACGACAACCACGACCACGATGAGCGCGATCGCGAAGACGATGATCGGGATGTAGAAGTCCCAGGTGGCGAGGAACGCGACGCCCGTCGCGCCGAGCGTCACGTACTGGATGATCCAGGTGAGGCCTGCCAGGAGGACGCCGTAGGCGATCGCGGCGACGACCGCGAAGATCGTGCCGATCCCGCGGTTGCCCGCGGCGCGCGGCGGGACGGGCGCCTGCACGTAGACGACCTGCTGCGGCGGCGTCGCGGCGGTGTAGAGCGGCTCGACGGGCGGCTCCACGGGCGCCTCGACAGGCGTCTCCACGACCGCCTCCTCGGCGATGACGGCGGCAGGAGCCGCCGGAGGTGCGGGCGGGGGCGGCGGCGGCGCGAGCGGCGCGCTCTCCTCCACGACGACGTCGGTCTCCTCGACGACCTCGTCCACCACGACGACTTCGTCGACGGGCGTCTCGGACGGCTCGGGCGTCTCGGGCTTGGCGTCGGCCATTGGGCACCTCCAGGGGCGGGGATCGCGCCCACAGTCTAGGCCTGGGAATCCGCGCAGGACAGCATTCCCGCGCCCGGTTCCCGGGTGACTCTCGGGCTCAGAATCCCTGCGGCAGGCCCGCGAGCGCGGCATACCAGCGCCAGATCGCGGGTCCCGCGAGGATCCCGACCCAGGCCCCCGCGAGCATCCACGGACCGAAGGGCACGGCGCTGCGGCGCCCCGCCCGGCGCAGCGCCAGCATCGTCAGGCCGAACGCGCCGCCGAGCACGAACGCCGCGACCACCGCGACGATGAGCGCGTCCCACCCGACCCACCCGGTCGCGAGTCCGAGGACCGCCGCGAGCTTGACGTCGCCGAACCCCATGCCGCCGCGCGTCGCCAGGTGGATGAGGAGATAGAGGACGAGCATCGCGACCGCGCCGAGGAGCGCGCGCAGCAGCGCCCCCAGATCGCCCGACACGAGCGCCGCAGCGGCGAGGAGCACGGCGAGCACCGCGAACGCCGGCAGCACGATCGCATCCGGCAGCCGGCGCACGCGGATGTCGATCACGGCGAGCGCGATGCTCGCTGCGGCGAGACCGAGGTAGGCGACGAGCACGAGCCAGAACGCGATGCCGGACCCCGCGACGGCCGTCATCGCGTTCTGCGACTCAGAGCTCGCCGATGAGGTCGCCCGCCGGCGTCGGGGTCGCAGCCGGCGCGGTCGCGGTCGCGACGCCGTCGACGCAGGTGCCGAGCGTCGCCTCGAGCCGGTTGTCCGCGACGAAGACGTGCTCCCCCTCGCCCCTCGCCCACACGCAGAAGCGAGATCCGTCCTCGTCCAGCGAGTAGACGACGTATCCCGGGGCGTCCGACGCGACGTTCTGGAACTCGACGCTGCCGTCGACGAACTCGGTCTGGGTCGGCAGCGCGCCGTCGTTCGCGAACGCGAAGCGGCCGATCGCGTCGACCGCCGTGCCGAGGCTCGCCCGCGCCTTCGCGTCCGCGATGCCCTGCTGCGCGGAGAAGTAGACGGCGATCCCGATCGCCGCGAGCACGAGCGCGATCATGACGACGATGAGCGCCTCGACGAGCGAGAAGCCGGCATCGCGCCGCTCCCTGTCACTGCCGGTCATACCGCCTCCGTCCCGCCAGACGAATATATGAGACGACGGCGCCCCGGTCGGCGAGGACCGGGGCGCCGTGCGGATCTCGATACGGCCTGCGGCCTACTCGATCCCCGAGATATCAGTTGTAGGTGCTGCCCGAGCCGAAGTCGTCCGACGCGAAGTCGTCGAACTCCACGTAGGAGTAGTCCGACTCGCCGAAGGCGCCGTCGTCGGCGAACAGCCGGTTCGGGTAGCGCTCGGCGCGCGCCTCGTCGGTCGCGCGCACCTCGACCTGGCGGTAGAGCGGGAGCCCCGTGCCGGCCGGGATGAGCTTGCCGATGATGACGTTCTCCTTGAGGCCCATGAGCGGGTCGGAGCGACCCTCCATGGCAGCCTGCGTGAGGACGCGGGTCGTCTCCTGGAAGGACGCGGCCGAGAGCCACGACTCCGTCGCGAGCGACGCCTTCGTGATGCCCATGACCTCCTGGCGGGCCGACGCCGGCTTGCGGCCATCGGTGATCGCCGAGCGGTTCAGCTCCGTGTAGCGCTGACGGTCGACGAGCTCGCCGGGCAGCAGGCCCGTGTCGCCGTGGTCGACGACCGTGACCTTGCGCAGCATCTGACGGACGATGACCTCGATGTGCTTGTCGTGGATCGGCACGCCCTGCGAGCGGTAGACGCCCTGGACCCCGTCGACGAGGTGCTGCTGCACCGCGCGGACGCCGCGGACCCGGAGGACCTCCTTCGGGTCGAGGTTGCCGACGTGGAACTGCTGGCCGAGCTCGACGTGCTGGCCGTCCTCGACGAGGAGCGTCGCACGACGCAGCACCGTGTAGACGACCGGCTCGTCGCCGTTGTCGGGCGTGAGCACGATCTTGCGGCCGCGGGCGTCCGTGTCGTCGATCTTGATCGTGCCCGCCGCCTCGGCGATGGGCGAGACCGACTTCGGCGTGCGCGCCTCGAAGAGCTCCGTCACGCGGGGCAGACCCTGCGTGATGTCGTCCGCCGACGCGACACCGCCCGTGTGGAAGGTGCGCATCGTCAGCTGCGTGCCGGGCTCGCCGATCGACTGGGCCGCGATGATGCCGACCGCCTCGCCGATGTTGACGAGGTGGCCGGTCGCGAGCGAGCGGCCGTAGCACTGCGCGCAGACGCCGACGGCGGACTCGCAGGTCAGGACCGAGCGCACCTTGACCGACTCGATGCCGGACTCGATGAGCGCGTCGATGAGGACGTCGCCGACGTCGCTGCCCGCCTCCGCGATGACCTTGCCCTTCGCGTCGGTCACCGCCTCGGCGAGGATCCGCGAGTACACCGAGTTCTCGACGTTCTCATCGCGCACCAGCACGCCGTCGGTGCCCGGACGCGCGATCGTGACGTCGAGACCCTTCGTCGTGCCGCAGTCGGGCTCGCGGATGATGACGTCCTGCGAGACGTCGACGAGACGACGGGTCAGGTACCCGGAGTCCGCCGTGCGCAGCGCCGTGTCCGCGAGGCCCTTGCGGGCGCCGTGGGTCGAGATGAAGTACTCCGCGACCGTCAGGCCCTCCTTGTAGGAGTGGACGATCGGGCGCGGAATGATCTCACCCTTCGGGTTCGACACGAGGCCGCGCATGCCCGCGATCTGGCGGACCTGCATCCAGTTGCCTCGCGCGCCCGACGACACCATGCGGTTGATGTTGTTGTCGATCGCGAAGTTCGCCTGCATCGCCTCGGCGACCTCGGCGGTCGCCTTGTTCCAGATCTCGATGAGCTCCTGACGGCGCTCCGCATCGGTCGTCAGACCCTTGTCGAACTGGTCCTGGACCTTCGCGGCCTGCTTCTCGTAGCCGGCGATGATCTGCGGCTTGTTCGGCGGCGTGACGATGTCCGAGAGCGCGACGGTGACGCCGGAGCGGGTCGCCCACTGGAAGCCCGCGTCCTTGATCCGGTCGAGCGTCGCGGCGACCTCGACCTGCGGGTAGCGCTCCGCGAGATCGTTGACGATCCGTCCGATCGACGACTTGTCGGCGACGCCCTCGAAGTACGGGTAGTCCGCCGGCAGCGTCTCGTTGAAGATCGCGCGGCCGAGCGTCGTCTCGCGCAGCTCCCCGTCCAGGCGCAGCTTCACGACCGCGTTCAGGTCCAGCGTGCCCTGGTCCTTCGCGAGGATCGCCTCGGCCACCGAGGTGAACGCCCGGCCCTCGCCGACCGACCCCTCCTTGACCGTCGTGAGGTGGTGGAGCCCGATGATCATGTCCTGGCTCGGGAGCGCCACCGGGCGGCCGTCGGACGGCTTGCGGATGTTGTTGCTCGCGAGCATGAGGATGCGGGCCTCGGCCTGCGCCTCGACCGACAGCGGCAGGTGGACCGCCATCTGGTCGCCGTCGAAGTCCGCGTTGAACGCGGTGCACACGAGCGGGTGGAGCTGGATCGCCTTGCCCTCGACGAGCTGCGGCTCGAACGCCTGGATGCCGAGGCGGTGCAGCGTCGGCGCGCGGTTGAGCAGCACGGGGCGCTCGCGGATGATCTCCTCGAGCACGTCCCACACCTGCGGGTCGCTGCGCTCGACCTTGCGCTTGGCGGACTTGATGTTCTGCGCGTAGCCGAGGTCGATGAGCCGCTTGATGACGAACGGCTTGAAGAGCTCCAGCGCCATCTGCTTCGGCAGGCCGCACTGGTGGAGCTTGAGCTGCGGGCCCGAGATGATGACCGAGCGGCCCGAGTAGTCGACGCGCTTGCCGAGCAGGTTCTGGCGGAACCGGCCCTGCTTGCCCTTGAGCATGTCGGAGAGCGACTTGAGCGCGCGGTTGCCCGTGCCGGTCACGGGACGCCCGCGGCGGCCGTTGTCGAACAGCGCGTCGACGGCCTCCTGCAGCATCCGCTTCTCGTTGTTGACGATGATCTCCGGCGCGCCGAGGTCGAGGAGACGGCGCAGGCGATTGTTCCGGTTGATGACGCGGCGGTAGAGGTCGTTGAGGTCGGAGGTCGCGAAGCGGCCGCCGTCCAGCTGCACCATCGGACGCAGCTCCGGCGGGATGACCGGGACGACGTCGAGCACCATCGCGGCCGGCGAGTGGCCGGTCGTGAGGAACGAGTTGACGACCTTGAGCCGCTTGATCGCGCGGATCTTGCGCTGGCCCTTGCCCGTCGCGATCTCCTCGTGGAGGCTCTCCGCCTCGGCCGCGAGGTCGAAGGACTCCAGGCGGCGCTTGATCGCCTCGGCGCCCATGTGCGCCTCGAAGTACAGGCCGTAGCGGTACTGGAGCTCCTGGAAGATCGCGTCCTCGGGCTTGAGGTCGCCGACCTTCAGATTGCGGAAGTCGTCCCAGACCTTCTCGAGCTGCGCGATCTCGTCGTCGAAGGACTTGCGGATCTGGCCCGCCTCCTTCTCCGCCGCGTCGCGCGTGCGCTTCTTCTGGTCGGCCTTGGCGCCCTCCTCTTCGAGCGCCTGGAGGTCGCCCTCGAGCTTCGTCAGCCGCGTGTTGACGGCCGCGTCACGCTGGTCCTCGAGGGTCTTGATCTCGAGGCGCAGCTCGTTCTCCAGGCCCGGCATGTCCTCATGACGCGCCTGCTCGTCGACCGAGATGACCATGTAGGCCGCGAAGTAGATGACCTTCTCCAGGTCCTTCGGCGCCATGTCGAGGAGGTAGCCGAGGCGGCTCGGCACGCCCTTGAAGTACCAGATGTGGGTGACCGGGGCGGCGAGCTCGATGTGGCCCATCCGCTCGCGGCGGACCGAGGACTTGGTGACCTCGACACCGCAGCGCTCGCAGACGATGCCCTTGAAGCGGACCCGCTTGTACTTGCCGCAGGCGCACTCCCAGTCCCGCGACGGGCCGAAGATCTGCTCGCCGAAGAGGCCGTCCTTCTCCGGCTTGAGCGTGCGGTAGTTGATCGTCTCCGGCTTCTTCACCTCGCCGAATGACCACTTGCGGATGTCGTCGGCCGTGGCCAGGCCGATGCGGATCTCGTCGAACGCGTGGACGTCGAGCATGTCGTTCTCTATCTCTTATCTGTCGCTGAGAAAAATGGGCCGGCCGGGATCAGATCTCGTCGATCGACGAGGTCTCGAACCGGGCGGAGATGTTGATGCCGAGCTCTTCGTTCGCGCGGTACACCTCGTCATCGGTGTCGCGCAGGTTCACGACGGAGCCGTCGGCCGAGAGCACCTCGACGTTCAGGCAGAGCGACTGCATCTCCTTCATGAGGACCTTGAACGACTCCGGGATGCCGGGCTCCTGGATGTTCTCGCCCTTGACGATCGCCTCGTACACCTTGACGCGGCCGAGGATGTCGTCGGACTTGATGGTGAGCAGCTCCTGCAGCGCGTAGGCCGCGCCGTACGCCTCGAGGGCCCACACCTCCATCTCGCCGAAGCGCTGGCCGCCGAACTGCGCCTTACCACCGAGCGGCTGCTGGGTGATCATCGAGTACGGGCCGGTCGAGCGCGCGTGGATCTTGTCGTCGACGAGGTGGTGCAGCTTGAGGATGTACATGTAGCCGACCGAGACCGGGTACGGGAACGGCTCGCCGGAGCGGCCGTCGAGCAGCTGCGCCTTGCCCGAGGAGTCGATGAGCCGTTCGCCGTCGCGGGTGAGCAGCGTCGAGTCGAGCAGACCCGCGATCTCCTCCTCGAGCGCGCCGTCGAACACCGGCGTCGCGACCTTCGTCCCCGGGGCCGCCTCGAAGGCGTCCTTCGGCAGCGAGTGCGTCCACTCGGGCTTGCCGTCGACCTTCCAGCCCTGCTTCGCGACCCAGCCGAGGTGCGTCTCGAGCACCTGACCGAAGTTCATGCGGCCCGGGATGCCGAGCGGGTTGAGGACGACGTCGACCGGCGTGCCGTCGGCGAGGAACGGCATGTCCTCGACGGGCAGGATCTTCGCGATGACGCCCTTGTTGCCGTGACGGCCCGCGAGCTTGTCGCCCTCGGTGATCTTGCGCTTCTGGGCGATGTAGACGACGACCCGGTGGTTGACGCCGTTGCCGAGCTCGTCGTCGTTGTCCGCCGAGAACTCCTTGACGGCGATGACGGTGCCCTCCTGGCCGTGCGGGACCTTGAGGGAGGTGTCGCGGACCTCGCGGCTCTTCTCGTTGAAGATCGCGCGCAGCAGGCGCTCCTCGGCCGACAGCTCGGTCTCGCCCTTCGGCGTGACCTTGCCGACGAGGATGTCGCCGGGCGCGACCTCGGCGCCGATGCGGACGATGCCGCGCTCGTCGAGGTCGGCGAGGAGGTCCATGCTGACGTTCGGGAGATCACGCGTGATCTCCTCCTTGCCGAGCTTGGTGTCGCGCGCGTCGACCTCGTACTCCTCGATGTGGATCGAGGACAGGACGTCGTCCTTCACGAGGTTCTGGCTGAGGATGATCGCGTCCTCGAAGTTGTGACCCTCCCACGGCATGAACGCGACGAGGAGGTTCTTGCCGAGCGCGAGCTCGCCGTTCTCCGTCGCGGGGCCGTCGGCGAGGACCTCGCCCGCTTCGACGCGGTCGCCGGCGGCGACGACGACGCGGTGGTTGTAGGACGTGCCCTGGTTCGACCGGTCGAACTTGCGCAGGTAGTAGTCCTGCGTGCCGCCCTCGTCGAGCTGGACGGTGACGACGTCGGCGCTCACCTCGGAGACGACGCCGGCCTTCTCGGCGACGATGACGTCACCGGCGTCGACCGCCGCATACGCCTCCATGCCGGTGCCGACGAGCGGCGACTCGGAGCGCAGCAGCGGCACGGCCTGGCGCTGCATGTTCGCGCCCATGAGCGCGCGGTTCGCGTCGTCGTGCTCGAGGAACGGGATGAGGCTCGTCGCGACCGACACCATCTGGCGCGGGGAGACGTCCATGTAGCCGACCTCGGCGACGGGGACGAGGTCGACCTCGTCGCCCTTCTTCCGGGCGAGGACCCGCTCCTCGGCGAACGACCCGTCCTTGTTGAGCGGGGCGCCGGCCTGGGCGACGACGAAGTCGTCCTCCTCGGAGGCGGTCAGGTAGTCGATCTTGTCGGTGACCTTGCCGTTCTCGATCCGGCGGTACGGCGTCTCGATGAAGCCGAACGCGTTAATCCGGGCGAACGTCGCGAGCGAGCCGATGAGGCCGATGTTCGGGCCTTCCGGCGTCTCGATCGGGCACATGCGGCCGTAGTGCGACGGGTGGACGTCGCGGACCTCGACGCCCGCGCGCTCGCGGCTGAGACCACCCGGGCCGAGCGCCGAGAGGCGGCGCTTGTGGGTGAGCCCGGCGAGCGGGTTGTTCTGGTCCATGAACTGGCTCAGCTGAGACGTGCCGAAGAACTCCTTGATCGCCGCGACGACCGGGCGGACGTTGATGAGCGTCTGCGGGGTGATCGCCTCGATGTCCTGCGTCGTCATGCGCTCGCGCACGACGCGCTCCATCCGGGACAGGCCCGTGCGGACCTGGTTCTGGATGAGCTCGCCGACGGCGCGGATGCGGCGGTTGCCGAAGTGGTCGATGTCGTCGGTCTCGACGCGCACGTCGACGCTCTTGCCGTCGCGGACGCCCTTGATCGAGACCGAGCGGTCGTCGGCGACGGTGACGCCGGGGGCGCTCGTGTCGTGGAGGGCGACGAGGTAGCGGATCGTCGCGATGATGTCCTCGACCGTGAGCACCGAGTCGGTGATCGGGCGGTCGATGCCGAGCTTGCGGTTGATCTTGTACCGGCCGACCTTCGCGAGGTCGTAGCGCTTCGGGTTGAAGTAGAAGTTCTCCAGCAGTGCGCGCGCGGCCTCCGCGGCGACCTGGTCACCGGGGCGCAGCTTGCGGTAGATGTCCTTGAGCGCCTCCTCCTTGGTGAGGATGGTGTCCTTCTCGAGGGTCGCCTCGATCGAGCCGAAGCCCTTGAACTCCTCGAGGATCTCCTCGGAGGTCAGGCCGAGCGCCTTGAGGAAGACGGTGACCGACTGCTTGCGCTTGCGGTCGATGCGCACGCCGACCTGGTCGCGCTTGTCGATCTCGAACTCGAGCCAGGCGCCACGGCTCGGGATGATGCGCGCGGAGAAGACATCCTTGTCGGAGGTCTTCTCGGCGGTGCGGTCGAAGTAGACGCCGGGGCTGCGCACGAGCTGCGAGACGACGACGCGCTCGGTGCCGTTGACGATGAAGGTGCCCTTGTCGGTCTGGAGCGGGAAGTCGCCCATGAAGACCGTCTGGGTCTTGATCTCGCCGGTCGTGTGGTTCATGAACTCGGCCTCGACGTAGAGCGGGGCGGCGTACGTCTTGCCGCGCTCCTTGCACTCGTCGATCGAGTACTTGGGCTCGTCGAGCTCGGGGCTCGAGAACGACAGCTGCATCGTGCCGTTCGCGTCCTCGATGGGCGAGATCTCCTCGAAGATCTCCTCGAGGCCGCTGCGGCCGGGCAGGTCGGTGCGACCAGCGGCCTCCGCCTCGGCGACCCGCTGCTGCCAGATCTCCGAGCCGACGAGCCACTCGAAGGACTCGGTCTGGAGGGCGAGCAGATCGGGGACCGTGAGGGTGTCCGTGATCTTGGCGAAGGACAGCCGCGACGCGGCGCGTCCGTTCTTCGGGGAGTTCGATGCGGTGGACGCGGTGCGCGAAGCAGCCAAGGGATTGACCTCCCGCCCTGGCAAGGGCGTATAGCGAGTGAGCGGTGACGCGCCAAGCGCTCCCATGCGGATCCAGCCCCCGCCGCTATTCTCGGGGGACACAGGCCGACCGCGATATGACGGCCCGTTTGCACGCGCATGGAGCGAAGCGCAAGGAATCATCATAGTGCGGTCTCGGCGCGCCGCGCAAGCCCGATCCTTGACATCTTTCGCGACCCGGCGTATAAGCCGAGCGGATCGCGTTCTCCCGCCCGCTCCATCCTCCTGCATCCCGCCGAGATGGGCGCGGTGTGCCGAGCGCGGCGCGCGTGCCCACCCGTCTCGGCACACCGCGCCCATCTGGGGATCGGGGGAGGGTGGGAGGCGGGGGCGGGTGGGGCGAGGGAGAGGGAGGGGAGAACGCGATGGGAGAGGATGGGCGGGTGGGCGAGGTGCGGACGCGGCGGCTCGGGGACGGCGCACTCGCCGAGATCCGCGAGGACCGCTGGCGCCGCGGCGCCTACGAGCTCGTCGTCGACGGCACCCCGCAGTCGCACGTCGACCTCGGCGACCCGACGGAGCTCGCGTTCGAATACGTGCGGCGCATGGGCAACGTCATCGACCGCATCGGCGAACCCGGTGCGCCCCTCACCGCAATCCACCTCGGCGCGGGCGCGCTGACGCTCCCCCGCTACATCGACGCGAGCCGGCCCCGCTCCCGCCAGCAGGTCGTCGAGCTCGACCGGGAGCTCGTCGAGTTCGTCCGCGCGGAGCTGCCATGGGACCGTCAGGCCTCGATCCGCGTGCGCTACGGCGACGCTCGGGAGGTGCTGCGCTCGCTGCCGGCCGGGCTCGCCGGCACCGCCGACGTGCTCGTGATCGACGTCTTCGCCGGGGCGCAGACGCCCCCGCACGTCACGAGCGTCGAGTTCTACCGGGAGGCCGCGGCGCTGCTCGCGCCGGACGGCATCGCCCTCGTCAACGTCGCCGACGGCCCGCCCATGCGCTACGCGCGCTCGCAGGCCGTCACGCTCGCGGCCGCCATCGGGCCCGTCACCCTCCTCGCCGAGTCGTCGATCGTCAAAGGGCGGCGGTTCGGCAACGTCGTGCTCGCCGCGTCGCGCACCGGACTGCCCGCCGACTGGGACGGGCCCCTCTTCGGGGCCGGGCCGCACCCGGCCGCGGTGCTCTCGGGGCGCGAGCTCATGGCGTTCTGCGCCGGCGCGCCGATCACGACCGACGCGACCGCCACGGGATCCCCCGCACCCGGGCGGGGTGTCTTCCGCCTCTGAGGGCGCGCGGCACCGTATCCTTGCGACGAATGCGACGCGGCGCGCGCGGCGGCGCACCGAGAGCGCGGAGGGAACGGCGATGGAGTCGTACTTCCTGGGTTTCGACCCGGTGAGCCTCGCGGAGCGCTTCGACGTGGGGGTCGCGCAGCGTCGGCTCGACGAGCTCGCGGACGAGCGCTCGATCGCGGCGCTCACCGAGAAGATCGGGCTGCTGCGCGTCACCGGCCGGCTCGAGGAGGCGCACGAGGTCGCGACCGAGGCGCTGCGGCAGGCGCGGCTCGCCGGCGATCGCGAGCCGCTGTGCCGCGTCAAGGTGGCGCGCGCGCAGCTGCTGCGCGAGGAGGGCAAGCACGAGCAGGCGATCCACGAGCTCACCGACTCGATCGTGGAGGCGACCTCGAGCGGCTGGTACGGCATCGTCGCGGACGCCCGGCGCCAGCGCGCGCTCGTGCGCATCGCGCTCGGCGAGCCCGAGACGGCGCGCGAGGACCTCAGCGAGGCGCTCGCGGTGCTCGTGCGGGACAACGCGGCCCCGCGCGAGATCGACGTCACCATGTACGCGATCGGCGCGCTGCTCGACCGCACCGCGGACTGAGGCCGACGTCGGACGTCCCGGGTAGCGTCGCGGCATGGCAGAGCTCACGAAGGTCCGCGTCTGGGCCGAGGCGCTCATCGCGCTGCACCTCGACGCGTCGTGGCGCTTCGCCTTCGACACCGCGAAGACGCGGGCCGGCCTGTGCGATCACACGAGGCGGCGGATCTCGGTCTCGCGATACCTCGCGGCGCGCTTCGACGACGACGCCATCCACCAGGTGCTCCTGCACGAGGTCGCACACGCGCTCGCCGGGCCGCGGGCCGGGCACGGGCCGCGCTGGCTCGCCACTGCCCGCGAGCTCGGCTACGAGGGCGGCAGGACGCACGACGGGCCGATCGCGATCGAGCGGGCGCCGTGGGTCGGCACCTGCCCGGGCGGTCACGAGCACGTGCGGTTCCGAAGACCGAGCCGGCCGATGTCGTGCGGGCGGTGCGGGCGCCGCTACGACCCGGCGAACGCGATCGTCTGGCGCCGTCGGGCGGCGTAGCGGTGGGCGGGACGCGTCAGGGCAGGACGCCGACTGAGGCGAGCGCGGCCTTGAGCAGTGCGCCGCGGCCGCCCTCCATGTCCGAGGTCACCTCGTCGGACGCGGCCTCGGCGGGGCGCAGCCAGGTGATCTCGAGCGCGTCCTGGCGCGGCTCGCAGGTGCCCGTGACGGGGACGACGTAGGCGAGGGCGACGGCGTGCTGGCGCGCGTCGAGGAATCCGCCTTCGGTCGGCCACGGGAAGTACTCGGCGACGTGGAACGGGATGGGGTTCGCGGGCAGCTGAGGGAACGCCATCGGCCCGAGGTCCTTTTCGAGGTGACGGTAGAGCGCGTCGCGGATCGACTCGCCGTGGAGGACCCGGCCGGAGACGATCGTGCGCGTCAGCTCCCCCTCGTTGGCCCGCAGCAGCAGGCCGATCTCGATCACGCGGCCGAGGCCGTCGACTCGCACGGGCACCGCCTCGACGTAGAGCAGCGGCAGCCGGCGGCGCGCCTCCGCGAGCTCTTCGTCCGAGAGCCAGCTGGAGTTGCGGTCCGGGGTGCCGACGGTCATGTCTGCCATTGTGACCCGCCGCTCGCGGGTCCGTCGACTGCGACGCGTCGCGCCCGGACGGTCGGGGCGTGTGCGACGGATGTCCGACCTGTCCCGCGAGTACCTGCAGCCTCACGGGTGCTGGGCTGAGAGATCGGTCTGGGACTGAGGAATCAAGCTTGGGCCCTCAGCCCCAGACAGATTTCTCAGCCCGGCGGCGGTGGTCACGTCACCGCATCCGGATCGAATAGGCCCCCCCGAGCCCGACAGCTAGCCCATGCCCCACTCGTAGCAGACGAACACCTCGTCGGCGAGGCCGAGCGCCGAGAGCACGCCCTGCAGGTCGCGCAGCAGGTACTGCGGAGCGGCGGCGGTCGTCAGCCAGTGCGTCTCGCCGAGCGGCACCCACGTCGACGCCCACGCCTGCGTGTCGTAGACGGGGCCGCCGTTCGCTGTGCTGAACGCGAGCACCTCGTCCGCGTGGTCGGTCCACAGCCGCCGGTAGACGCGGGCGAAGAGCGCCGGCAGGTCGTGGACCTCCCAGTGCTCGCCGCGGTACTCGACGTAGTCGAACTCCTGCTGCCAACCGGGATACCAGCCAGGCCGTCGCACCGCGTCGAGGATCGGGGTGAGGCCGTCGTCGTCGATCGCGCCGGTCGCCGCGCGCGGCCAGATCCGCACGAACTCGGCGGCGAGGCTCCCCGAACGGTCGCCGATCCGGCCGGAGCCCCAGGCGGGCAGCTCGGCGAGCGCGCGGGTCCCCGGGACGGCGCTGCGCGCGTAGAGCGCGACCTTGTCGCCGAAGGAGCGCCCGATCGCCGCGTCGGCGAGCGGCTCCTCGAGGAGCGCGAGGTTGCCCGCGGTCTGCTGCAGCGCGCGCAGCGAGTTCTGCTCGTCCTCGCTGAGGTCGCGCCACATGCGGACGCCATCGCCGCTCCAGGTCTCCCCCGGCGCGATCGGGAAGACGTGGTCGACGACGAGCGCGCCGGCGTCGGGGAGGTCGTCCGCCGCCTCGATCCGGCCGAGGACGTAGCCGCCGAGGGGCAGCGCGCGGTAGCGCAGCGCGAGGCGGATCCGCTCGTCGGAGGGGGTGACGCGCGCCATCGCGCGGGCGAGCTCGTCGGGCCCTGACGCCCACTTGCGGCACAGCCTGGCGACGAGTCGCTCGCGGTTCGTGCCGACGACCATGCGGCGCAGCAGCAGCGACTCGACGAGGGCGAGGGTCTGCACGAGCTCGGGGGTCGCGATGAGCCCGCGTCGCCAGTCCCGCACGGCGAGCATTGTGAGCGGGTGCATCGAGGAGCCGAAGGTCGCGAGATGGCCGAGCGCGCGCGCGACCGCGGGGTCGTCCGCGGTCGACGGCTCGAGGATGAGGGCGTACACCTCGGCGAGTTCGCGCCATTCGGCGGCGTGGCCGCGCAGTGCCGCGAGGCCGAGGCGCGGGAACTCCCGGCGGAACGCGTCGTAGACGGCGCGCTCCTCGGACGCCGGCTCGACGCCGGTCGTGAGGATGACGAGGTCGCGGAAGAAGTCGCCGATGCGCTCCCCCGTGGCGCGCTCGATCGCGGCCCAGCACTCGTCCTCGATCTCGGTCTGCTCCTCGTGCGCGAGACCCATGAGCACGTAGTTGTGGATGAGCTCGTGGTCGCGCAGCGGCGCGCCGGTCGAGTTGAGGCTCTCGAAGATCTGCTGCGCGTTCGCCTCGGGCAGCAGCGTGATGGCGACGTGCTCGAGTCGGGTCAGTCCCCGCAGGATCCGCTCGGGGTCGTCGGAGGCGACCTGGCTGCGGAAGTAGGTGTAGTTCTCCTCGAAGCGGGTGCCGGCGACGGCCTCGTGCTCGCGGCCGAGGACGACGGCCTCGTACAGTCCGGCCCAGGCGCGGTGCGGGTGCAGCCGAGTCCGCGTCGGGTCGGCGGGGTCGAGGAGTACCCGGTCGAGGTCGGCGGAGAACGCCATGTCCGCGGCCGAGTGCCGCAGCGCCGCGACGAGGAGCATGAGGGTGGTGACGCGCTGCTGGCCGTCGATGAGGATGAGGCCATCGTCGCTCGCGGCGGAGAGGATCGAGCCGAGGAAGTGGCGCTGACCTTCGCCGCCGTCGGCGGCCGCCCTCACGTCGGCGAGCAGCTGCGCGCACGCGCTCGTCTCCCAGCGGTACTGCCGCTGGTAGACGGGGACGGCGATCCGCCCGGACGCCGCCGCGAGCCAGGAGAGGGTCCCGACCGCGGTCGCCTCGACGTTCGTGGAGCTGGCCATCATGTCCATTCTGCCGGAGGGCTGCGGCGCGCGGTCAGGCGGCGGGCTCCGGCGCGGCGCCGCGCACGACGTCCCACACCTCGTCCGGGACGCGCTCGCCCCGCCAGGCGACGTGCAGGTCGGGGCGCACGAGGACGAGGTCGGCCTCGTAGGCGTCGCGCAGGCCGTGGGGCCGGAGGTCGGCGACGGCGAGCGGGACGCCCGCCGCGGCGGCGGCGCGCACGGCCGCGTCCACGACGTCGACACCGGCGGAGAGGTTCGCGAGCGTGAAGCCCTCGCCGACCGATGCGTAGACGGACGCCCCGTCGGCGAGGCGCCGATGCGGGAGGCGGTGACCCGGCTTGGCCTGGGGGCGGTACTCGGTGTGCTCCCAGGGGCGGGCGGGGACGCCGTCGTCGACGATGATCGGCGAGCCGGCGTAGCGGTGGTCGAGGAGCACGCCGTCCGTGTTCCACTCGATGGCCGACATCGCGTTCATCCGCTCGGTGAGTCGGCGGCGCACCTCGTCGGGGCTCCCGCTCGGCGGCAGGCCCTCCTCGCGCACGACGTCCTGGACGGAGAGCATGGTGCGCCAGGCCGCGATCGAGGACGCGGCGGTGCGGCGGGCGACCGCCCGGCGCTCGACCGTGTACGAGGTCAGCAGCGACGGCCCGCCCCAGCCGTGAAGGAGCGCGGCGAGCTTCCAGCCGAGGTTGGTGGCGTCGCCGATGCCGGTGTTCATGTTCTGCCCCATGTAGGGCGGGAAGAGGTGCGCGGCGTCGCCGGCGAGCAGGACCCGGCCCGAGTCGTAGCGCTCCGCGATCCGCTCCTGGATTGGAAACGACGAGCGCTGCAGGACCTCGACCTCGACGCCGACACCGACACCGACGGAGCGGCGCATGAGGGGGACCGCCGCGTCGTCGTCGAGCTCGTGATCGACGGGGAACGGCCCGATGAGCTGGCGCCAGACGTCGGTCTCGGCGCCGACGGTGTGCGCGATCGAGTGCCAGTCGGGCTGCCAGATGAGGTTCATCCTGGTCGGCTCGCCGCCGAGGCGCTCCACCAGGTCGGGCATCCGGACGACGAGGTTGTAGTGGCGGGCGAGCAGCTCGGACTCGACGAGCTCGATGCCCGCAGCGGCCCGGGTGCGGCTGTGCGCGCCGTCGGCCCCGACGACGTACGCCGCCTCGACCTCGACGGCCTCGTCCGTCTCGGTCGAGCGCAGCGCGACCGTCGCCCCGTCCTCGTGCTGACGGACGGCCTCGAGCGTCCAGCCGAGCGCATGCGGCACGCCCGAGTCGACTGCCCGCTCGCGCAGCAGCGCGTTGACCTGCCACTGGGCGGCGATGTGCGGCAGCTCGGCGACCTGCGCGGGGTCGGGCGCGACCCAGGACACCTCGCCGAGGGGTTCGTCGGCGAGCGGCCCGCGGAACCAGATGCTCGCGTGGGACAGCTCCGGCGTGCGCCGGCGCAGCTCGTCGGCGAGACCCCACCTCGCGAGCTGCTCCATCGACGGCGAGCTGAGCTGCTGGGCCTTGATCGCCCGGTTGATCGTGGTGCGCCGCTCGACGACGAGGCAGCCGACGCCGCGCGCGGCCAGGTCGACCGCGAGCGCCGAGCCGACGGGGCCGCCGCCCGCGATCAGCACGCCGGTCGTCCGCGGAATGCGACTCGCCGGAGTCGCCCGGGGCGCGGCTGCTTCCATCTCGAGCGCTCCTCCTCGGGCCGTCGCGAGTCCGCGCGCCTACTGCCCGTCCGGGAGACCCCGAGACCTCACTTTGGCGGAAGTGGAGGGATTTGAACCCCCGGTGGGTTGCCCCACACGACATTTCGAGTGTCGCACATTCGGCCGCTCTGACACACTTCCGCCGAATAGTGTACCCGGCCGACGCGTCTCATTCATCGAGAGTTCCAGTTCGGCACGGGATGGCGCAGGTAAGGTTGCCCTCAGTCGGGCGTGGAAAAACGGTACGCGCCCAATGACCCGCAAGGAGGCCCTTCGTGGCTTACATCAAGTCCGCCCTGCTCGAAGAGACGGGGTACGTCGTCCTCGACAAGTACGACCAGGCAGCCGACCCGAAGGAATGGCTCGACCTCGAGTACGTCGACTGGAAGTCGAGCGGCGACACCCGCTTCGCTCCCATCGCGTCCAAGACCGGCACCGTCGAGTGCGGCGGGTTCTGGACCGGCGACAACCCCCGCACGGACAAGGACGGCCTCTGGATCGACTCGCAGGTGGCGAAGGCGCCGAACCTGGTCCGCCGCGCCCAGGAGCCGCACGCGAACATCGGCCGCTGCCGGGTCATCGAGCTCCAGCCGACCCCGTACGGCGAGACGCTCTACAACCTCCACCAGGACGACAACAACCGCCTCAACCCCGACGGCACCGGCTGGGTCGTGCGCGGCTTCTTCAACCTGACCGACGACCAAGACTCGTTCTTCGTGCTGCGCGAGAACCGTACCGACCCCGCGGGCGAGGTGCGCATCGCGCTGCCCGCCGGCGCCCAGCTCATCATCGACACGCAGCGCCTGTGGCACGCGACGTACCACCCGGGCGCCGAGCCGCGCTACTGCCTCATCACATCGTGGACCTCGGGCCCCGAGCTCGACGCGTACATGGCGAAGCACAACGGCGTGAACAAGGTCGAGTCGGTCCCGATGTCCGAGGAGTTCCTCGCGGAGGGCCAGCGCATCCAGGACGAGAAGCTCGCGGCGCGCGCCGCGGCGCTCGCGGCGCGCGGCGAGCGCGACTGGAAGCCGGTGATGTCGGAGGCGTAGTCCTCCGCTCGCACGGCATCGCGTCCTGCGCGACGCACTCGCACGGCATCTGCCCCCGTGCATCCTGTTCAAACAGGGTGCACGGGGGCATTTCGCATGCCAGAACGCCATCCGCCCGGCGCGGGCGGCGATGTCGGAGGGCGCGCATAGGGTGGGCGCATGGCCAGGA
>Ga0180219_1000081_pt1 | contig 127518 bp, 120 predicted proteins | sample eDN3rd30CBELigMG_FD_151338 | JGI IMG/M metagenome (GOLD analysis project Ga0180219, IMG submission 151338) | Enriched Miracle-Growth compost microbial communities from Emeryville, California, USA - eDNA 3rd pass 30_C BE-Lig MG (version 2)... ...
CGTATGGCAGATCCCCGTCGCCATGATCTCCACCAGCACCTCGCCCGCCTTCGGCCCCTCAAGGTCCAGCTCCACAATCTCCAGCGGCTGCTTCGCCTCAAATGCCACTGCGGCGCGTGTCTTCATGGTGATTCTCCGGGACTGCTATCGCGATGAGGCTTGTTGGTGGCTCGGCGCGATTCGGGCAACCCCAAAGCGGCGGCGATCATGGCCGGGCCCAATCGATTGTCGCCCGCCTAAGCCTATCGCTTGCGCGCGCCGGCCATGGCGATGCCCGCCCCTTCCCGCCCCGCCCTGTCCGAGCGCGCCAGATAGGAGCGGACGATGCGGTTCCAGCGCGCATAGCCGGACTCGTTGAGGTGCAGCCCGTCACGTCCGTAGCAGTTCGCATCGGGCTGCTCGCCGGACACGAGCAGATCCTGCGAGGCATCGATGAAGTCGAACCGGGACGCGCCCTGCGCCCGGACCTGCGCGCCGATCAGCGCGTTGGCGCGCGCGATCTCGTTGCGGCGCGACCAGCGGATCGGCGCATATTTGATCGAGAGATAGGCGATCCGCGCGGTGGGGAAGTCGGTGCGCAGGCGGGCGAGCAACAGGCCCACATCATGCGCCACCGCCGCCGCGGCGCGCCCCTGGGCCAGATCATTCTCGCCGACATAGACGACGATGCTGTCCGGCCGATGCCCCCCGACCAGCAGATCGTAATTGTCCAGCACATCCGTGACCGTCGCGCCGCCAAAGCCGTGATTGACCGCCTGCGCGCTGGGAAAGCCCGCGCCCAGATTCCACAGCCGGATGCTGGAGCTGCCCAGGAACAGCACGCCGCCCTGCGGCATGGGGCTGGCGCGATCACGCTCGGCGATCGCCGCGAGTTCATTGGCGAAACGCACCGGCCCGGCCAGCACCGGCGCGGGAAGAACCGCGGCCGCCAGCAGCAGCATGGAAAGGATCGAAGTGCGCGCCATTGCCCCGATGAGATGACCGGCCCCTTGTCGAGCGCGATCCTACCGTGCCTGCGCGATGGCTTGAAGGCATTTGCGACGAAGCGCGCCGGCTTTTCACAGGCCGGCGCGCTTCGCCGGATCTTCAATAACCGACGGTGAAACGCGCGTTCTTGTGCTTGGGCGCCTCGATCTCGTCGATCATGGCGATAGCGAAATCCTCATAGCTGATCGAGCTCTTGCCGTCCGCTGCGGTCAGCAGCGTATCGGTGCCCAGACGGAAGGTGCCGGTGCGCTCGCCCGGCCCGAAGAACATGGCCGGCGACAGGAACGTCCAGTCGAAGCCCTGGCCTTCCTTGAGCAGATTGAGGAAATCGCGCGCCGGCGTGGCCTCCACCTTGATGAAGTCCGGGAAACCGGGCGTGTCGAGCAGCACCACGCCATCATCCGTCTTGAGGCTCGCCGCGCCGCCCACCACATAGAGCGGGGCGCCCGCCTGCTTCGCGACGTCGAACAGATTCTGGAAGTTCAGGCTCTTGAACGGCATGGAGAGGATCACCGCATCATGGCCGGCGATCTTCGCGGCGGTATCGTCGACATCGTCGATGTCCGCCTTCACCCAGGTGACGCCCTCGCGCGGCGCCTGCTCGTCGGCATGGCGGGAAACGCCGGTGACGCTGTGGCCGCGACTGGTGGCTTCGGCGACGAGACGCTGGCCGGCATTGCCGGTGGCGCCGAGGATCGCGATCTTCGACATGGATTATTCTCCCTCTCCGAGTTGCCGGCCCGCCCGCGACTCTGATGCAGGGGCAGCCGCATGTTGACTTTGGCTGTTTGTCGTCATCCCCGATGAAATACAAGGCTGGCACAGGGCCAGAGGCGAGCGGCCGTGCGATGCGCGCGCCTGTCGACCGCGGCAGCGGCGATGCCGGCCGATCGGGCGCGCCAGGCCACGAAATAAAATTTCTCTCGCTCGCGCCGATCCGCTAAAGAAGGACGCACCATAAAATGCGGCTGCATGGAGAGGCTGAATGGAGCAACTGGATTTCTCGCTCGGGGAAACCGCGGACATGATCCGCGAGAGCTGCCGCCGTTTCGCGACCGATCGGATCGCGCCGATCGCCGCCCGAATCGACCGGGAAGACTGGTTCCCCATCGACCTGTGGCCGCAGATGGGCGCGCTCGGCCTGCATGGCATCACCGTCAGGGAAGAGGATGGCGGGCTGGGCCTGGGCTATCTCGAGCATGTCATCGCCTGCGAGGAGATCAGCCGCGCCTCCGCCTCGGTCGGCCTGTCCTATGGCGCGCATTCCAATCTGTGCATCAACCAGATCGCGCGCTGGGCCAATGCGGAGCAGAAGGCCAAATATCTGCCCGGCCTCATCTCCGGCGATCATGTCGGCAGCCTCGCCATGTCGGAGGCGGGGGCCGGATCGGACGTGGTGAGCATGAAGCTGCGCGCCGATGCGGTGCAGGGCGGCTATGTGCTCAACGGCACCAAATTCTGGATCACCAACGCCGCCTATGCGCAGACGCTGGTCGTCTATGCGCGGACCGATGCGGCCGGCGGATCGAAAGGCATCACCGCCTTCCTCATCGAGAAGGACATGCCCGGCTTCTCCATCGGCCAGAAGATCGACAAGATGGGCATGCGCGGATCGCCCACCGCCGAACTGGTGTTCGACGATTGCCATGTGCCGGAAGAGAATATCCTGGGCGCGCCGGGCGGCGGGGTGAAGGTGCTGATGTCCGGCCTCGATTATGAGCGGGTCGTGCTCTCGGGCGTCCAGCTCGGCATCATGCAGGCCTGCCTCGACACCGTCCTGCCCTATGTCCGCGAGCGGCGGCAGTTCGGCAAGCCGATCGGCGCGTTCCAGCTCATGCAGGCCAAGGTGGCGGACATGTATGTCGCGCTCAACTCCGCGCGCGCCTATGCCTATGCCGTCGCCAGGGCGTGCGATGCAGGCAAGACCACGCGCTTCGATGCGGCCGGCGCCATCCTGCTCGCCAGCGAGAATGCCGTGAAGGTGGCGCTGGAGGCAGTGCAAGCGCTGGGCGGCGCGGGCTATACGACCGACTGGCCGGTGGAGCGCTATCTGCGCGACGCCAAGCTGCTGGACATCGGCGCGGGAACGAACGAAATTCGCCGCATGCTGATCGGGCGGGAATTGGTCGGCGCGTGAACGACGCCACGCTGGATGCCCTGCAATATTATGGCGCGGGCGCCGCGACGGTGGCCGCGCTGCTCGTCGCGCTCAATCTCGGAAGGCGCATCACCGGCTGGGCCTTCGTGCTGTTCGTCACCAGCTCGGTCGCGCTGATCGGCTGGGGTTTCCTGCAGCCGGACAGCGAAGGCATCGGCTGGCAGAATATCGCCCTGCTCGCCATCAACGCGACCGGCGTCTACCGCTATCTCATCCGCAAGAAGGAGCCGGCATGACGGGCCCCGTCCTCCCCACCACGATCGATACGGCCAGCCCCGCGTTCGCCGCACGCGCCGCGCACAACCGCGCATTGCGGGACCGGCTCCATGCCGATGTCGCGAAAGCCGCGCTGGGCGGGGGCGAGCGCGCCCGCGAGCGCCATGAAGCGCGCGGCAAGCTGCTGCCGCGCGCGCGGGTCGAGCGGCTGCTCGATCCGGGCAGTCCCTTCCTGGAGATCGGCCAGCTCGCCGCCTATGGCGAATATGACGACGAGGTGCCCGGCGCCGGCATCGTCGCGGGCATCGGGCGGGTCGCGGGCCGCCAGGTGATGATCGCCTGCAACGACGCCACGGTGAAGGGCGGCACCTATTATCCGCTCTCGGTGAAGAAGCATCTGCGCGCGCAGGAAATCGCGGCGGAAAACCGCCTGCCCTGCATCTATCTGGTGGATTCGGGCGGCGCCAACCTGCCCCACCAGAGCGAGGTCTTCCCGGATCGCGACCATTTCGGCCGCATCTTCTTCAATCAGGCCAATATGTCCGCGCAGGGCATCGCCCAGATCGCCTGCGTTATGGGTTTCTGCACGGCGGGCGGCGCCTATGTGCCGGCGATGTCGGACGAGAGCGTGATCGTGCGCAATCAGGGCACCATCTTCCTCGCCGGCCCGCCGCTGGTGAAGGCTGCGACCGGCGAGGAGATCAGCGCGGAGGATCTGGGCGGCGGCGAACTGCACGCGCGCAAATCCGGCGTGGCGGATCATCTCGCCGAGAATGACGCGCATGCGCTCACCATCGTGCGCGACATCGTGAGCCAGCTCCCGGCGGATCGCACGCCGGACATCCCCCTCATCGACCCGCGCCCGCCCAAATATGACGTGGAGGAGCTTTACGGCATCATCCCGCAGGATGTCCGCGCGCCCTATGATGTGCATGAGGTGATCGCCCGCATCGTGGACGGCAGCGCGTTCCATGAGTTCAAGGCGCTCTACGGCAGCACGCTCGTGTGCGGCTTCGCGCATATCTGGGGCATGCCGGTCGCGATCCTCGCCAATAACGGCGTGCTGTTCTCGGAAAGCGCGGTGAAGGGCGCTCATTTCATCGAGCTGGCCTGCCAGCGCCGCATCCCGCTGCTCTTCCTCCAGAACATCTCCGGCTTCATGGTCGGTGGGAAATATGAGGCGGAAGGCATTGCGAAACATGGCGCAAAGCTCGTCACCGCCGTCGCCACCGCGCAGGTGCCCAAGCTCACCGTGCTGATCGGTGGCAGCTTCGGCGCGGGCAATTACGGCATGTGCGGCCGGGGCTATTCGCCGCGCTTCCTCTTCTCCTGGCCCAACAGCCGGATCAGCGTGATGGGCGGCGAGCAGGCGGCCAGCGTGCTGGCCACCGTGAACCGCGACGCGGACAAATGGACGCCGCAGGAAGCCGAGGCCTTCAAGGCTCCGATCCGCGAGAAGTTCGAGGCCGAGGGCGACCCATGGCATGCGACGTCCCAGCTATGGGACGACGGCATCATCGACCCCGCCCAGACCCGCGACGTGCTGGGCCTGGCGCTGGCAACGACGCTGAACGCGCCGATCGCGGAGAGGGCAGCCTTCGGGCTGTTCCGGATGTGAGGGGCATGAGGGCCATCCTCTTTCCCATTCGTCATGCTGAACTTGTTTCAGCATCCATGGCGACCCACAGGCGGAAGCCCGAGACCGGACGCAAGGTCGAGCCATTGCGGATTATCGCTCTCGATCAAGTTGATCTTCCACTGTCGGCGCCAGCGCTTCAACTGCTTCTCCCGCAGGATCGCGCCTTCCATATCGCCGAACAGTTCATAGCGGGCGAGGCGATGGACACCATAGCGGGCCGTGAAGCCGGGCACCGCACCGGAGCGGTGTTGCCAGAGACGCGCGACAAGGTTGGACGTCACGCCGATATAGAGCGTCCCAAATGGCCTGCTGCACAGAATGTAGACGCAAGGTTGCTTGTCCATCGCTGCATCGGACATGCCCAACCATGGATGCTGAAACAAGTTCAGCATGACGAGATGGGAGAGTCCGGTGCTTGAATCCCTCCTCATCGCCAATCGCGGCGAGATCGCCTGCCGGATCATCCGCACCGCGCGGGCGATGGGCATCCGCACCGTCGCGGTCTATTCCGATGCCGACGCGAAGGCGCTGCATGTGCGCGAGGCGGACGAGGCGGTGCATATCGGCCCTTCCCCGGCGCGGGAGAGCTATCTGGCCGGCGAGAAGATCATCGCCGCCGCGAAGGCGAGCGGTACGCAGGCCATCCATCCGGGCTATGGCTTCCTCAGCGAGAATGCCGATTTCGCGCAGGCGGTGATCGATGCCGGGCTGATCTGGGTCGGCCCGCGCCCGGACTCGATCCGCGCCATGGGCCTCAAGGACGCCGCCAAGGCGCTGATGCAGGCGGCAGGCGTGCCGGTGACGCCGGGCTATCTGGGCGAGGACCAGTCGCCCGACCGGCTGCGGGCGGAGGCCGACGCGATCGGCTATCCCGTGCTCATCAAGGCGGTCGCGGGCGGCGGCGGCAAGGGCATGCGGCGGGTCGAGGCCTCCGCCGATTTCGCCGACGCGCTCGCCTCCTGCAAGCGCGAGGCAGCCGCCTCCTTCGGCGATGACCGCGTGCTCATCGAGAAATATATCCTCTCGCCGCGCCATATCGAGGTGCAGGTCTTCGGCGACACGCATGGCAATATCGTCCACCTGTTCGAGCGCGACTGCTCGCTCCAGCGGCGGCACCAGAAGGTGATCGAGGAGGCCCCCGCCCCCGGCATGGACGAGGCGACGCGCGCGGCGATCTGCGCCGCCGCCGTGCGCGCCGCGCAGGCGGTGGACTATGTCGGCGCCGGCACCATCGAGTTCATCGCGGATGCGAGCGAGGGCCTCTCCGCCGAGCGCATCTGGTTCATGGAGATGAACACGCGGCTTCAGGTCGAGCATCCGGTGACGGAGGAGATCACCGGCGTCGATCTGGTCGAATGGCAGCTCCGCGTCGCCAGCGGGGAGGCGCTGCCGAAGCGGCAGGAGGAGTTGTCCATCACCGGCTGGGCCATGGAAGTGCGCCTCTACGCCGAAGACCCGACCGTCGGTTTCCTGCCTTCCACCGGCCCGCTCACCGAGTTCGATCTCGACGACGACATGATCCGGGCGGACTCTGGCGTGGAGGAAGGCGGCGAGGTTTCGCCCTTTTACGATCCGATGATCGCCAAGCTCATCGCCCATGACGGCGACCGGGACGGCGCGATCGACAGGCTCGTGAACGCCCTTCTCGGCACCCGCGTCTGGCCGGTGCGCACGAACGGCGCCTTCCTGATCCGCGCGCTGGAGGATGAGGATTTCGCTGCCGGCCGGGTCGATACCGGCCTTATCGAACGCAAGGCCGAGGCGCTCATCCCGCCCCTCTTGCCGTCCGAGGAGGCGCTGCGCGGCGCGGCATGGTGCCTCATGGAAGCAAGCGAACCGCCGCGTGGGCCACTGCTGCCGGGCTTCCGCCTCGCCGCGGCCCCGGTCCTGACCGCCATGATGGATGTGGATGGCAAGACGGTGCCGATCGACTTCGGCGAGCCGGCCGAACATTGGTTCATGCAGCGCCACGGCGACCGCGTGCGCGTCAATGAAAATGGCCAGACCGTCTCCATCGGCTTTGCGCGCACCGAGGCGGGAAGCGCGGGCACTGCCTCCGACGGCGCCATCCTCGCCCCCATGCCCGGCCGCATCATCGCGGTGGACGTGGCGCAGGGCGATGTCGTCACCAAGGGCCAGAAGCTGCTCACGCTGGAAGCCATGAAGATGGAGCACAGCCTCACCGCGCCGTTCGACGGCACGGTCGCCGCGCTCGCCGCTACACCCGGCGCGCAGGTGCAGGTGGACGCGCTGCTCGCCCGCATCGAACCAATCGCGTCACCCTGAACTTGTTTCAGGGTCCATCTCGCCGTCGAGCCTGGTTCCCGATTGAGAGATGGATGCTGAAACAAGTTCAGCATGACGATGGGATGACAGAATGTTGCGAAAATCCGAAAGGCCCTATCCATGACCGCCCGCTTCTTCGATCAACTCACCGTCGGCGACCTGATCGTCCACCCGCTCCGCCGCACGGTCACGGAGACGGACAATCTCCTCTGGTCGGCGATGACGCATAATCCCCAGCCGCTGCATCTGGACGCCGAGGCGGCCAAGGCGACCGAGTTCGGCCAGATCCTCGTCAATTCCACCTTCACGCTCAGCCTGATGGTGGGCCTCTCGGTCGAGGGCACGACGATGGGATCACTGGTCGCCAATCTCGGCTTCGACAGGATCGTGCTGCCCAAGCCCGTGTTCATCGGCGATACGCTGCGCTGCGAGAGCAGCGTCACGGCGCTGCGGGCGAGCAAGTCACGCCCCAATGCCGGCATCGTCACATGGGAACACCGGCTCTACAACCAGCGCGACGAGATCGTCTGCCAGGGCCTGCGCACGGCGCTGCTGCTGCGGGCGCCGGCCGCATGAGGCCGCTGCGCTCGCTGCTGTTCGTCCCCGGCGACCGGCCGGAACGGTTTGCCAAGGCGGCAGCGAGCGGCGCGGACGCGATCATCCTCGACCTGGAGGATTCGGTGGCGCCGGAGCGCAAGCCGCAGGCGCGGGCCGATGTGCTGGCCTTCCTCCAGACCGAGCGCACCCTGCCCGTCATCGTGCGCATGAACCCGCTCCAGACGGCGGCGGGCGATGCCGATCTGCCCTGCCTGCGTGGCGGGCGGCCCGATGTGGTGATGCTGCCCAAGGCGGAAGGCGCCATGTCCATCCGCCTGCTCGACGAGCATCTGGGGCAAGCCGCCGTGCCGATCCTGCCCATCGCCACGGAAACGCCCGCGGCGATCTTCGAGCTGGGCAGCTATCGCAAATGCGCCGCTCGCCTTGCGGGGCTGAGCTGGGGGGCCGAGGACCTGCCCGCCGCGATCGGCGCCAGCACCGCCCGCGAGCCGGATGGGCGCTACACCGCGCCCTATGAACTGGCGCGCAGCCTGACGCTCCTCGCCGCCCATGCCGCCGGCGTGCCCGCCATCGATACGGTGTTCCCGGCGATCGCGGATCTGGACGGCCTCGCCGCCTATGTCGCGCGCGCCCGGCGCGACGGCTTCACCGGCATGCTGGCGCTGCATCCGGCGCAAGTGCCGGTCATCAATGCCGGCTTCACGCCGGGCGCGGAGGAGATCGCGAAGGCGCAGTCGATCGTCGATGCCTTCGCGCAGAGCCCCGGCGCGGGCGTGCTCATGCTGGAGGGCAGGATGATCGACCGGCCGCATCTGGTGCAGGCCGAGCGCATATTGGCGCTGGCGGCGGCGGTGGAGTGATCGGCCGCTCATGGCTTCGGCATTGAAGGTAGAGATCGCAGCGTAAGAACCACAAGTGCTCCTGCGCAGGCAGGAGCACAGGGCGCAGAAGCTGTTCCTTGCCGCCCTGGGCTCCTGCCTGCGCAGGAGCACGAGATGGTGCGTGCGCTCTATCCCAACTCCCGTTCGCTCTTGTCGAAGGGTAGTTCTTTACCCTCCGCTCCTGCGTCGAAGGACGAAGGCCGGCCCTTCGACCGCTCAGCGCGAACGGAAGGGGCGAAAGTGGAAGGACGCTCGCTCGCGTGCCCGGCCGCCCTCTCTTACGCCTCCCGCGGCTCCACCGGGCGCGGCCGGCCGGCCTCATCCACCGCTACGAAGGTGATGATCGCATCCGTCACCTTGGCCGCCGCGTCGCCATTGCGGTCGCGGCTCCAGGCTTCCACGGCGATGCGCATGGAGCTGCGGCCCATCCGGTCCAGCCGCGTGTAGATGGAGAGCTCGTCCCCCGCCTTCACCGGGCGCAGGAAGGATATGCCCTCGATCGCCGCCAGCACCGCCCGGCCGCGCGAGTGGCGCGAGGCGAAGGCGCTTGCGGCCAGGTCCATCTGGCCGACCAGCCAGCCGCCGAACATATCGCCATAGAAATTGGCGTCGGCGGGCATGGCCGTCACACGGATGGTCGGCTGGGCCTCGGGCAGGCGTTCCGCCTCAGATGTGGATGGCATGGCCCAGCGCCTTCAGCGCGCTTTCATGCACCGCCTCGCCCAGCGTCGGATGGGCATGGATGATGCCCGCGACATCCTCCAGCGTAGCGCCCATCTCGATCAGCGCGATGAACTCGCCGGCCAGTTCGGAGATATGCCGCCCCACGCCCTGGATGCCGACGATGCGCCCGCTATTCTTCTCCGCGATGGTGCGCACGAAGCTGCCCGGCGCGCCGGCATCCATGGAAAGCGCCCGCCCGTTCGCCATGAACGGGAACTGGCCCACGACATGGCCCTCGCCCGGCACGTCGATGCCCACGGAGACGATCTCCGGCTCGGTGAAGCAGATGGCGGGGATCGCCGCCGGATCGAAGCGCCGCCGCTTGCCCGCGATGATCTCGGCCACCATCTCGCCCTGCGCGGAGGCACGGTGCGCGAGCATGGGCTCGCCGGTCACGTCGCCGATCGCCCAGACGTTGCGGGTCGATGTGGCGCAACGATCATCCACCTTGATGAAGCGGCCGTCCATCTCGACAGCCATCGCCTCCAGCCCCCAGCCCTGCGTGTTGGGGCGACGGCCGATGGTGACGAGGATCTTCTCGGCCGGCAGGGTGAAATGATCGCCGCGCGCCGTCTCGATATCCAGCCCCTTGCCGGAAAGGCCCATGGCCTTGGCCTGCAGGTGCAGCTCGACATCATGGGCGCGCAGCCAGTCCGCGACGGGCCTGGTCAGCGCCTCGTCATAGAGCGGCAGGATGCGCTCGGCGGCCTCCACCAGCGCGACATGCACGCCCAGCCTGGCGAAGGCGATGCCCAGCTCCAGCCCGATATAGCCCGCGCCGACCACCGCCAGGCTCTTGGGCAGCGTTTTCAGGTCCAGCGCATCGGTGGAGGAGAGCACGCGATCGCCGAACGGCAGTGAAGGCAGCGCGACCGGCAGCGATCCGGTGGCGAGGATGACATGCTCGGGCTCGATCTTCACGGGCCCGTCCGCCGTCTCGACGGCGCAGGTCTTGGCGTCGGCGAAGGTCGCCCAGCCCTTGACCTGCGTCACCTGCGTCTTGCGGAGCAGGCCCGCCACGCCGCCGCTCAGCTTGTCGACGATGCCGTCCTTCCAGCGCATCGTCTCGGCGAGGTCGAGCCGGGGCGGCGCATCGATCCGGATGCCGAGATAGCCGCCCTCGCCCGCCGCGCGCGCGGTCTCCTCATAGAGGCCGGCGGCATGGATGATCGCCTTGGAGGGGATGCAGCCGCGGATGAGGCAGGTGCCGCCCGGCCGCTCCGCCTCGACGATCACCGTCTCCAGTCCGAGTTGCCCGGCGCGGATCGCCGCGACATAGCCACCCGGCCCCGCCCCGACGACCAGCACCTTGGGGCGCAGCGTCTTGCTCATGCGCCCTCTCCCATGAAGATGAGCGCGGGATGCTCGATCATCCGCTTGAGCGCCTGGACGAACCGCGCCGCGTCATAGCCGTCCACGATGCGGTGATCGAAGGAGGAGGAGATGTTCATCACCTTGCGCACGCTCACGAACTGGCCCTGCACCACCGGCTTCTCGACGATCTTGTTCGGGCCGATGATCGCCACTTCGGGGTGATTGATGATCGGCGTCGTGGTGATGCCGCCGAGCGGACCGAGCGAGGTGATGGTGATGGTGGAGCCGGACAGCTCCTCCCGCTTCGCCGTCCCGTCCCGTCCGGCCGCCGCCAGCCGGCCGATCTCGCGCGCGATCTCGCCCAGCGTCAGGGCCTCGGCATGGCGCACCACCGGCACCATCAGGCCGGACGGCGTCTGCGTGGCGATGCCGACATGCACGGCCTGCGAGACGTGCAGGATATTCTCGTCATCGTCGAAGCGGGCGTTGACCTGCGGGAAATCCGGCAGCACCCGCACCAGCGCCTTGATGAGGAAAGGCAGCAGGGTGAGCTTGGGCTGCCCCTCGGCGGGGTGCGCGTTCATCTCCACCCGCAGCGCCTCGAGCTGGGTGACATCGACTTCCTCGACATAGGTGATGTGCGGGATGCGGCGCTTGGCCTCCTGCATCTTTTCCGCGATGCGGCGGCGCAGGCCGACGATCTTCACATCCTCGCCGCCGGTGCGCGGCGCGAGGCCGCCCGGCGCGCGGGCCATGCCGCCGGCCGCGATGAAATCGTCCAGATCGCCCGGCAGGATGCGGCCGCCGGGACCTGTGCCGGGGACGAACTGGAGCGGGATGCCCAGCTCATGCGCGCGGCGGCGCGTGGCCGGCGCGGCGAAAATCTCCTTGCGCCCGATGGGGATATCAACGCGGGGCGGCGCGGCCGGGCGCGATGGCGCGGCCTTGCCCCCGTCCGGCACGCGGGGGGGCAGCTCCTTCGCGGTTCGGGGCTCGGGCGGCGGCGCAGGCTCGGGCTGCGCGTCCCCAGCCCCGGCCGCTTGCGGGAGGGGGGCGGGCTGGGCTTCGACCGCCAGCGCAGACTTCGCCCCTTCCCCCGAAACATTGCCCTCGCCCTCGACCTCCAGCTCGACCAGCACAGCGCCCACCGCCAGCATGGCGCCGATATCGCCGTGGATCGCGGTCACGACGCCGTCGACCGGCGAGGTCATCTCGACCGTCGCCTTGTCGGTCATCACATCGGCCAGATTCTGGTCTTCCCTGATCGTGTCGCCCGGCTTCACATGCCAGGCGACGATCTCGGCCTCGGTCACGCCTTCGCCGACATCGGGCAGGCGGAAATGATAGCGTCCCATGGCGATCAATCCTCCATCACGCGCTGGAGCGCGGCGGCGAGCCGGCCGGGGCCGGGCAGATAATCCGTCTCGAAGGCATGCGGATAGGGCGTGTCCCAGCCGGCCACCCGCCCGACAGGCGCCTTGAGCGCCCAGAAGCACCGCTCCTGAATCAGCGCGGACAGTTCCCCGCCGAAGCCAGCGAAGCGCGTGGCCTCATGCAGGATCACGCAGCGTCCGGTCTTGCTCACCGACTGCACGATCGCATCGATGTCGAGCGGCACGATCGAGCGCAGGTCGATCAGTTCGGCATCCACGCCGCTATCCTCGATGCCCGCCTTGGCCACATGCACCATGGTGCCATAGGCAAGCACGGTCACGTCCTTGCCCTCGCGCACCAGCGCGGCCTTGCCGAGCGGCACGGTGTAATGGCCCTCCGGCACCTCCGCCATCGGATCACCGGCCCAGTTCTTCATCTGCTCGCCGTGCCGGCCGTTGAACGGGCCGTTGTAGATGCGCTTGGGCTCCATGAAGATCACCGGATCATCATCCTCGATCGCCGCGATCAGCAGGCCCTTGGCGTCATAGGGATTGGACGGGATGATCGTCTTGAGCCCCACCACATGCGCGAACAGCGCCTCGGGCGACTGGCTGTGCGTCTGCCCGCCGAAGATGCCGCCGCCATAGGGCGAGCGCACCGTGATCGGCGCGATGAACTCGCCGCCCGAGCGATAGCGCAGCCGCGCCGCCTCGGAGACGAGCTGGTCATAGGCCGGCAGGATATAGTCGACGAACTGGATCTCCGCGACCGGCCGCAGCCCATAGGCGCCCATGCCGATCGCCGCGCCGATGATGCCGCCCTCGGCGATCGGCGTGTCGAAGCAGCGGGTGAGGCCATGCTTGACCTGCAGCCCGTCCGTCACGCGGAACACGCCGCCGAAATAGCCGATGTCCTCGCCGAAGATCAGCACGTCCGGGTCCTGCCCCAGCTTCACGTCGAGCGCGCTGTTGAGCGCCTGGATCATGTTCATGGTGGGCATGGCGATCAGACCCCCAGCTCGCGGCGCTGCTCGATCACGCGCCAGTCCGGTTCCTTGAAGACATGCTCGAACATCTCGCTGACCGGCGGCTTGGACTTGCCGAGCGTGCCGACCGCCTCGCCCTCCTTCATCGCCGCGCGGACCGCCTGGTCCAGCTCCTCGGCGAGCGCGGCATGGCGCGCCTCGTCCCATTCGCCGAGCCCGATCAGATGCTGCTTGAGCCGTTCGAGCGGATCGCCGAGCGGGAAATGGCTGGCCTCGTCGCTGGGGCGATATTTGGTGGGATCGTCCGAGGTCGAGTGGCCGGCCACGCGATAGGTGACGAACTCGATCAGCGTCGCGCCCATATTGGCCCGCGCCCGCTCGACCGCCCATTGCGTCGCGGCCCAGATGGCGAGGAAGTCATTGCCGTCCACCCGCAGGCCCGGCATGCCGAAGCCGATGGCACGCGCCGCCAGCGGAGCTTCCTGCGCGCCGGCGATGCCGGAGAAACTGGAGATCGCCCACTGGTTGTTGGTGATGCACAGGAGGACCGGCGCATGATAGACCGAGGCGAAGGTGAGCGCCTCGTGGAAATCACCTTCCGCCGTCGTGCCGTCGCCGACATAGGCGAGCGCCAGCTTGTCATCGCCCTTGTAGGCCGAGCCCATCGCCCAGCCGACCGCATGGATCATGCGACTGCCCAGATTGCCCGAGAGCGAATAGAAGCCATAGTCGCGCGCCGAATAAAGGATCGGCAACTGGCGGCCGCGCAGCGGATCGCGCTCGTTGGAGAAGATCTGGTTGACCAGGTCGATCAGCGGATAATCCCGCGCCATCAGCCAGCCGAGCACGCGATAGGTGGGAAAGCACATGTCCCCGGCGCCGAGCAGCAGCGACTGGGCGACCGGAATGGCCTCCTCTCCGGTCGACTTCATGTAGAAGCTGGTCTTGCCCTGCCGATGCGCGCGGAACATGCGATCATCGAAGATGCGCGTGAGCAGCATCGCGCGCAGGCCGCGCCGCAGCATCTCCGGCTCGATCCGTGGCGCCCAGGGGCCCACCGCGCGCCCCTCCTCGTCCAGCACGCGCACGAAGCGGAACGGCATCTCGCGCATCTCCAGCCCCGGCGTGGTCGCGGCCGGGCGCTCGACGGTGCCGGCGGGTTCGAGGCGGAGGTGGGAGAAATCGGGTGTCTCGCCGGGCCGTGCGTCCGGCTCGGGGATATAGAGAGAGAATGATCGGTCATTCCTCATGGACAGGCCTCTCCAGAATCTTTGCCAGAAGCTTATTAAGTCCGGATTGTCTCACAGAGCATCGTGAAACATTATTGCTTTCTTGTCTCGCGAAATGAATAAGGCGGGAAAACTGTTCGCCTGAGGCTCGTGACGATGGAAGAATATTCTCTGGATCGCTTCGACAGGAAGATATTGGCCACGCTTCAGGCCGATCCGGAGATAACCATCGCCGCGCTCGCCGAGCGCATCGGCCTCTCCCAGACGCCGTGCTGGCGGCGACTCAAGGCGCTGGAGCAGCATGGCTATATCGCCCGGCGCGCCGTCATACTGGATGCGCGCAAGCTCGGCTTCAACGTGGATGTCTTCGCCCATGTCCGCCTCGCCCGGCATGACGAGGAGACGCTCGACGCCTTCGAGGCCGAAGTGCTCCAGCATCCGCAAGTGGTCGAATGCTTCTCCATGAGCGGCGAGAGCGATTATCTGCTGCGCACCCTGTGCCGCAGCATCGAGGATTATGACCGCTTCCTCAAGAAAGTGCTGCTCCACCTGCCCGGCGTCATCGCGGTCAATTCCAGCTTCGCGCTCAAGTCGGTCAAGATGACGACCGACCTGCCGATCGAGACGGAGTGACGCGTCAGCTGCCGACCACGGTGCCGCCATTGGGATGCAGCACCTGCCCGCTCATATAGCTGGCGTCCTCGCAGGCCAGGAACAGGAAGCTGGGCGCCACTTCATTGGGCTGGCCCGGCCGCCCCATCGGCGTGTTCTCGCCGAAATGTTCGAGCTTGTCTGCGCTGGCCCCGCCGCTCGGGTTGAGCGGCGTCCAGATCGGCCCCGGCGCGACCGCATTGACGCGGATGCCCTTGCCGACCAGATTCTCGCTGAGCGAGCGCGTGAACGCGGTGATCGCGCCCTTCGTGCTCGAATAGTCGAGCAGTTCGGCCGAGCCCTGATACATGGTGACGGAGGTGCAGTTGACGATGGCGGCACCCTTGCCGAGATGAGGCATGGCGGCCTGCGTCAGGAAGAACATCGCGAAGATGTTGGTCTGGAAGGTCCGGCGGAGCTGGTCCTCGGTGATGGTCTCGATGTGCTTGTCCGGATGCTGCTCGCCGGCATTGTTGACGAGGATGTCGATCCGGCCGAACGCCTCGATCGTGCGCGCCACCAGATCGTCGCACACCGCCTTGTCGCCCAGATCGCCCGCGAAGACGATCGCCTCGCGTCCCTCGCCGCGCACGATCTCCATGGTCCTGTGCGCATCGTCATGCTCGCACAGATAGGCGATGGCGATGTTCGCACCCTCGCGCGCGAACAGCGCGGCGACGGCGCGGCCGATGCCGCTGTCCGCGCCGGTGACGATGGCGACCTTGCCCGCCAGGCGGCCCGCGCCGGGATAGCGCGGCGCCCAGTCGGGCTTGGGCTCCAGCCTGCTTTCATGGCCGGGAAGCCCGTCCTCATGGATCATGTCGATCGTTTCGGCCATGGTTGGGCTCACCCATCGCTCACATGATCCGGCTTGCCCTTGCGCCTGGTCTCGGCAAGCTCCTCCAACTGCGTCTCGCTCATCGAATCATACATTCCGCGCGATGGGCCCTTGAGTTCGCTCTTCTTCGTGTCGCCGCGTTTTGCCGAAAGGGCAGCGCCTGCGGCCTTTTGCTGCGCCTTGGATTTTGCAGGCATGATGGCCTCCATCTTTTCAGGCGCGCCGGCCAGACCCTGCGCGGCCGACGCGCGGTTGCGGTCTAGACGAACGGATAGGGCACGCCCCAATATCCATAGACCTCCCGGCCATAGACATGGTCGTAGGAAGGCTCGTCGGCGGCGTAGCGCGGCGCTGCTTCAAGACGCGACTTGTCGATATCGACGACATAGCCGCCCTGTTCCGGATCGTAATCTAGCATGTTCCAGGGGATCGGATAATGATCGCTGCCGATGCCGAACAGGCCCCCGAATTGCAGCACGGCATATTCCGCCTTGCCGCTGCGCTTATCGACCATGAAGTTGCGGATGCTGCCGAGCTTCTCGCCCTGCCGGTCGTAAACCGTCGTGCCGTCGACGCGGTCGGATGCGATGAGGCGGTTGGTTTCCGTCGTTTCAAGCTTGTCTGCCATCGGGCTCTCTCCTGTCCATTGTGGAAAGGCTCCGGTCGTCGACCAGGGTTCTCCCAGACTTGCCGGAGCCGGCCCCGCATGCCGGGGGCTGCCCGGTCTCGGGGGATCTTCACAGGCGGCGGCCTCGCGCCGCCCTCTCTGGTCCCAACGGAGAAGGACGAGCGAAGTTCCGGCTTGCCGGCCGGGGCTCGTCGCCCGCCGGCCACGCCATGCCTCAGAGCTTGGGAAGCGCCTGCCGCGCGCTGCCCCAGCCGCGCAGCGCGGGCTGCCGCGCGCGCTCGGCCAGCAGCGCCGCATCGCCGATGCCGAAGCGGTGCGCGTTCGCCATCTCGTCCAGCTCGTCCCAGTCGATCGGCGCGGCGACCGGCGCGCCGGCCCGCGCGCGCGCCGAATAGGGCATGATCGCCGTGCTGCCGCGCTGGTTGCGCAGCCAGTCGATGAAGATCCGGCCCGCCCGCTTCGCCTTGCTCATCGTCGCCACGAAGCGGTCCGGCGCATCCTCGCTCATCCAGGTCGCGAGGCCCTTGGCGAAATCGCGGTGCGCCGCCCAGTCATGGCCCGGCGTCAGCGGCACGACCACATGGATGCCCTTGCCGCCGCTCAGCATCGCGAAGCTCCTGAGCCCGATCTTCGCGAGCGCATCGCGCACGTCCCGCGCGGCCGTGCGCACGTCGCCGAAATCCAGCGCCTCGTCCGGATCGAGATCGAACACCATCCGGTCCGGCTTCTCGACATCGGCAACCTTGCTGCACCAGCCGTGGAACTCGATCGTGCTCATCTGCACGCAGGCCAGAATGCCATCGGCATCCTTGAGATAGAGATAGTCCTCCGCGCCGCCATCCTTCTCGACGATCGGCACATGCGCGACATGCGGACCGAAGGAGCCGCTGTCATGCTTCTGGAAGAAGCAGGCCTTGGCGCGGCCCTGCGGACAGCGCACCAGGCTCATCGGCCGGTCCGCCGCGAAAGGCAGCATGAGCGGCGCGATCGCGCGATAATAGGCCGCCAGATCGCCCTTGGTCTGGCCGCTCTCGGGGAAGATGACGCGATCGGGACTGGAGATGGTGATGGCGCTCGGCACCGGGGCGGGCTCGGGCCGCTCGGGTTTCACCGCCTCCGCCGGCTTGTCGCCGCGCAGGCCGAGGAAACTGCCGTGCCGCACCGCACCATCGGCGGTGAACTGGGCGAAGGCGATCTCCGCCACGAGCGTCGGGCTGATCCAGTGCACGCCGCGCGCCATCGCCCGAGGCACGACCGCCGGGGCCGTCTTGCGTGAGCGCGTCGCCATGCGTGCCGCCAGATCGGCCATGGTCGCGCTGTCGAACCCCGTGCCGACACGGCCCTTATAGACCAGCGCATCCCCTTCCCACTGGCCGAGCAGCAGCGATGCGAACGGGCGCCCGCGCGCGCTGCTGGGCGACCAGCCGAGGATGACGAACTCCTGCCGCAGCGTGCACTTGACCTTCACCCAGTTGCGCGTGCGCGCGCCGCGATAGGGCGCGTCCATGCGCTTGGCGACGATCCCCTCGCCGCCCGCCGCGCACATCGCCTTGAACAGCTTCTCGCCCGCGCCGATGACATGATCGGCCACATGGATCGGCGGCCGCGCATCCGCGAGCAGTGCCTCCAGCCGCTCCTTGCGCTCGATATTGGGCAGGGATTTCAGGTCCTTCCCATCCAGCCGCAGCAGATCGAAGGCGAAGAAGGCCAGCCTCGCCGCCGCGTCGTCCTTCAGCGCCGCCTGCAGGGTCGAGAAGTCGGGATTGCCCTTGGCGTCGAATGCCACGATCTCGCCGTCGATCAGCGCCGCGGGCAGATCGAGGCCGGCGAGCGCATCGGCGATCGGCGCGAATTTCTCCGTCCAGTCGAGCCCGGTGCGCGTGAAGATCCGCACCTTGGCGCCGCGCACCGTCGCCAGCGTGCGATAGCCGTCGAACTTGATCTCGTGCATCCACCCATTGCCGGCCGGCACCGCATCCACCAGCGTGGCGAGCTGGACCGGCTCGAACCCGGCCAGCCCCGTAACCGATCTGCTCCGCCGGGGCGCGGGCGCGCGTGCCGTCTGCTCATTATGGCGGGCCGCATCCGCCATCGCCTTGTCGAACGCCTTGCCGCGCTTGCCCGCGAGCGATTGCGTGCCGCCCTGATCGGCCGCGATCTCGTCCATCGAGCGGCCGGTCAGCACGCTGGTCAGCGCCTTGTCCACCAGCGCATCGCCCGCGCCGGCGTCCGCATCGTCAATCTTGCGCAGCAGCCAGTTCTCGCGCTTCTCGCCGGGGCGCGGCTTCATCCGCACCAGCAGCCATTCGCCTTTCATCCGCTCGCCATCGAGCCGGAAATGGAGATGGCCGTCCTCGATATCGCTGGCGCTCTTGCCAGCCACCGGCGCCCATGTGCCCTGGTCCCAGAGCATCACCGTGCCGCCGCCATATTCCCCCTTGGGAATATTGCCCTCGAACCGCGCGTAGGAGAGCGGATGATCCTCGGTGCGTACCGCCAGCCGCTTGTCGTCCGGGTCGAGGCTGGGCCCCTTGGTCACGGCCCAGCTCTTCATCACGCCATCGACCTCCAGCCGGAAATCCCAGTGCAGCCGCCGCGCGGCATGTTTCTGCACGATGAAGAGATTGCCGCCCGGGCTGTGCGCCGCCTCGCCGGCCGGCTCGGGCGTGCGCGTGAAATCGCGCTTGGCGTTGTAGCTGGCCAGGGCGTCCTTGCGGGCCATCAGCGCCGTCCGCCGCCATGCGGATCGATCCACCGCCGCTCGACGATGCGCAGGACCGTGAGCATCATGATCGCCAGCAGGGCCGCCACCAGCACCAGCGGCCATTGCCCCGCCCCGCAGGCGATGCCGACCACCGTCGCGAGCCAGATATTGACCGCCGTGGTCAGATTATGCACTTCGCCCTTGCTGACGACGATCAGCCCCGCCGCGATGATGCCCACGAACGCGCCCGAGCCCTCGAAGATGCGCAGCGGGTCCATCCGCGACTGGCCCTGCGCGAGCTGATGGTAGAGCGCGATGGCGGAAACCGTCATCACCGCCGCGCTCAGGCAGATCAGGCCATGGGTGCGCATGCCCGCCGCCTGGCCCTTCATCTCGCGATCGAGCCCCAGCAGCAGCCCGAGCAGCGCGGCGACGCCCAGCCGCAGCAGTATCTCGCCATCGATCCAGTGTATCGGCGTGACGGGATTGAGCTGCATCTCAGGCGCTCTTGCGGCCGCCGCCCGATCCGGCCGCACCCTTTGCCGCCCGGGGCCGCGCCTTGGTGGCGGCCTTGCGCTTGGGCGGCGTCCCGTCCGGCGGCGCCTTGCGCGTCGATCCGCCGCCGCCCACCGATTTCTTGAGCGCCGCCATCAGGTCGATCACATTGCCGCCCCCGGCGGTGGCCGGCTCCTCCACATCCTCCAGGATGCGCGTGTTGCCCCTGGCCTTGCGCTTCTTGTCGATCAGCCGGTGCAGCGCCTCGACATAGCGATCATGAAATTCGGCCGGCTTGAACGGCGCCGTCTTCTTGTCGATCAGCGCGACTGCGAGATCGAGCAGGTCGCCCTCCGGCTCGGCATCGCCGATGTCGTGGAAATAGCCCTGCGCCTTGTTGACCTCATCGGCATAGCGCAGCACTTCCATCACCATCCCGCGCCCGCATGGCTTGATGGACACGAGCTGCTCGCGCCCGCGCACGGAAAGCTGGCCGAGCCCCACCTTCGTCGTCGTGCGCAGCGCATCGCGCAGCACCACATAGGCTTCCTCGGCGAGATCGTCGGCCGGCACGATGAAATAGGGCTTCTCATAATAGAGCACGTCGATCTCGTGCGCGCCGACGAACTGGACCAGCTCCAGCGTCTTGCGGCTCTCGATCTTTACCGCCTCGATCTCCTCGTCGTCGAGCAGCACATAGCTGCCCTTGGCGACTTCATAGCCCTTCACGATCTCGTCGCGATCGACCGGGCCGATGCCGGGCGCGACTTTCTCGTAGCGGATGCGCTTGCCGCTCGGCTCATGCACCTGATGGAAGCTGATCGCCGCGCCGGATTTGGTCGCGGGATAGATCTCGACCGGGATGGAGACCAGCGCCAGCCGGATCTGACCCTGCCAATATGCGCGCGCAGCCATGGACCACCTCCGCAGGCAGAAGGCGCGGGGGCAGGATTGGTTCCCGCCCCCGGTCCGTCACACCATCGCCTCGGGCCGCACCAGCCGGTCGAACGTCGCTTCGTCCACAAGGCCGAGCGCCAGCGCCGCCTCACGCAGGGTCTGCCCTTGCGCGTGCGCATGTTTGGCGATCTTCGCGGCATTGTCATAGCCGATCTCCGGCGCCAGCGCCGTCACCAGCATCAGCGAACGGTCGACCAGCTCCGCGATCCGCCCTTCATTGGGCTTGAGATCCTCGACGCAGCGCTCGGCGAAGCTCTCCATGCCCACGCTCAGCAGATGGATGGAACGCAGCACCGCCGCGCCGATCACCGGCTTGAAGACATTGAGCTCCAGATGGCCCTGCATCCCGCCGATGGTCGCGGCCATATGGTTGCCGATCACCTGCGCGGCGACCATGGTCAGCATCTCGCACTGGGTGGGATTGACCTTGCCCGGCATGATCGAGCTGCCCGGCTCGTTGGCCGGCAGGTCGAGCTCGCCCAGGCCCGAGCGCGGCCCGGAACCGAGCAGGCGGATGTCGTTGGCGATCTTGGTGAGCGCCACCGCGAGCGTGGAGAGCGCCGCCGAGACATGGACCAGCGGATCGTTGGAGGCCAGCGCCTCGAACTTGTTGGGCGCGGTGTAGAAAGGCAGGTCTGTCAGCGTCCCGATCTGCGCCGCCACCTCCCCGGCGAACCCCGCCGGCGCGTTGAGGCCGGTGCCGACCGCCGTGCCGCCCTGCGCCAGTGCCATGAGATCGTGCATCACGGCATGGGCGATGCGCTCGCGGCAATTAACGAGCTGCTGGGCATAGCCGGAGAATTCCTGGCCCAGCGTCAGCGGCGTGGCATCCTGCAGATGCGTGCGACCGATCTTGACGATGCCGCCCCAGGCGCTCGCCTGGGCGCGGAGCAGGTCGCGCAGATAATCCAGCGCAGGCAGCAGATCGTCCGTCGCGGCGCGCGCCACCGCGATGTGCAGCGCGGTCGGGAAGCTGTCGTTGGACGACTGGCTCATATTCACATGGTCGTTGGGGTGGACCGGGCTCTTGCCGCCGCGCTGGCCCGAGAGGATTTCGTTGGCGCGTCCGGCGATCACCTCGTTCACGTTCATGTTGCTCTGCGTGCCGCTGCCGGTCTGCCAGATGACCAGCGGGAACTGGTCGTCATGCCGCCCGGCGATCACTTCCGCGGCGGCGGTGTCGATGGCCTCGGCGATCGCCTCGTCCAGCCCGTGCGCCCGGTTCACCCGCGCGGCGGCCCGCTTCACGATCGCCAGCGCATGGACGATACCGATCGGCATGCGCTCGGTCTGCCCGAACGGGAAATTCTCGATGCTGCGCTGGGTCTGCGCGCCCCAATAGGCGTCCGCCGGCACCTCGATGGGACCGATGCTGTCGCTTTCGCTGCGGGTCTTGCTCATTGGCGGCCTCCCCTTGGATATGGAAAGCCATCAATTGGGGACAATCGCCGGCCGAGACAAGAGGCGTCCCGTTCCATCGCCCGACGGCGCGCGCCGCAACGGTCGCTTCAGTTCGGCGCCTTGTTCGCGTCCACCTTCTCCACCCATTCCGGGAAGAAGCTGGGCTCGCGGCTCGACCAGCCCGGCGCCGTGGCGGCGGCTTCGCTGATCGACTGGAGCAGCGCGCGGCGCCGTTCCGGGTGGAGATGCGGCAGGCTGGCGGCGGCGCAGAAGGAGCCGGGCAGCCAGGGTCGCGATCCCGCGCCGATCAGCCGCTCATAGAGGAAGCGATAGGCCGAGAAGCTGTTCAGCCGGTTCTGCCCCAGATCGAACGCCGAGACCGTGACCAGTGGCGCCATGAAGGGCTCGATCTGGTCGAGGCCGCTGTCGTCCGGGACGAGCGTCCTGATCTCCTCCAGCCGGTCGTAGATGCGCGTCTGGGCACGAATGCTCGCTTCCTCGACCACGTCGCGGCTCCAGGTCTCCATGGGCGTGCCGCGGTGGAAGGCGATATCCAGCGAGCGCCAGATGTAACGCTGCGTCGCGGAAGGAAAGGATGCGAACTCCCGCAATTCCGCGAGTGTGACCGCGCCCTCGGTCGGTTTCGAATGCTGCGTCATCGCTGCCCTCCAACCCTGTTTCGGCATCGGGGACTATGAGCCGCCCCTGGTTACGGGAGGCTTAAGTCTCTGTTGTGCCGGGTTCACATGGAATCAGATTAGCTTGTGCGCTGCAACACAAAAATGCGGCCCACAGGACCAGGACGGGACGGACCGTTGGGCGGGAGCGCAAAGAAGCCCCTCCCCGCCGCAAGCGAATAACGAGCAGAGCCCGACATGCGAGGATGCCGGGCTCGATATTCGGGATATCGAGTCTCGGGGGGGTTCCGGGCGGCCTGACGGGCGCCGGCCCGCGCCTCGCTCCTAGTCCGCCTTTTCGACCACGATATCCGGCGCGTTGCCGAACAGTTCGCCGAACGGATCGTCATCCACCTCGGGCGCCGGCGCCTCGCGGACGGTGGCGCGGCGCATGTCGCGACGCTCGCTCCAGTCAAACCCGCCGCCGCGATGATACGTGGCCAGATTGTCCCAGATCGTCATGTCGCCGACCGCATAATCGACCGAGATCTGATATTTTTCCTGCGTGGCGTGGGTATTGAGGAAGTCGATCAGCTCGCGGCTTTCCTCCCAGCCCCAGCCGACCACGCGATAGCAATGGGCGCCGAGATAAAGCGTCTTGCGGCCCGAGCCTTCATGCACATGCACCAGCTTGTGGACGGGCCGGTGGCGCGCCTCGATCTGCTCATGCGTGATGTCCGCCCCGGCCTGCTTGCGCGACCACCAGAGCGTATGCTCGCATTCGAGAGTCTCGATCTTGTCCTTCATCTCCTGCGGCAGGTCGTCATAGGCCGAGCGCGCATCGGCGAAGCAGGTCGGTCCGCCCGAAGCCGGCACTTCCACCGCGCGCAGCATCGAATAGGATGTGCGCAGGTCCATGAACGAGGAATCGGTGTGCCAGAGCATGTCGCCCTTGCGATAGCGCTGCGCCGCCTCGTCCCAGTTGATCTCGCCGCCCTTGAGGTTGCCGGCGTTGAAGAGGAACAGGCGCGGCCGATCCCCCATGGGCGGCAGGCTCTCGAGATGGCCGAAATTGCGCGCGAAGGCGATCTGGCCATCATCGTCCAGGCCAGTATCGCGATAGACCGTGACGCCCCACTTGTCCTGCAGCGCAATCAGTTCCGCGATCGTGCCGGCATCCAGCGGCTTGCTGATATCCACGCCGGAGATTTCCGCGCCGAAGCGGGGGCTGAGGGGGGTTGCGGTAATAGCCATCAAAGTTCTCCTATCACTGTAGGAAAATGCCGGAGAATCGTTGCTATGTCAAGTATCCAGAGAGGTTGGGATGGTCGGACCACATCCCTCCCCGCCTCAACGCGCAGGGACGCCAGCGTGCGCAGTGCCCGACGCCGAACGAACGTCAGATCACGCCCAGATCGGCGATCGCCCTGCGCAGCGCGGCGCTCACGACCGGCTTGCCCAGGACCGGCCGGCCGGCGCGCGCGGTCAGCGCCAGATCATCATAGCCGGTCACGATGATCGCGGGGATGGACTGCGCGTCCAGCATGTCCAGCACGGGCTCGGCCGTCTTGTCGCCCATCCGATAGTCGACCAGCGCGATATCGAACCGCGTGCCCGGGAGGATTTCCAGCGCCTGCTCCACGGTCATCGCCAGGACCACCGCCGCGAACCCGAACTCCTGCAGCGTCACCTCCAGATCGAGCGCGATCATCGGTTCGTCTTCCACGATCAGCGCGGTCACCACCCTATGCATCCTCCATCTGCCGAGCCGGCGGTCCATCGATCACGCGCCACGGCTATGGAAGCTGGCGAAGCGCCTGTCTGTCCAATAGTGAACACTTCCGGGAACCCGCTTGAAAACGGCGCGTATTGCGCCGCATGCACAGGATCGTCTCGCCCGTCTCCGGGGGCCAGTTCCCCGATCTCGCCGGCAACCGGTTGCTCGATACGCTGAAGCCGGCCGACCGGGCACGCTTCGCCCAGGCGGCGACCCTGACCCAGTTCGGCGACGGCCATATCTTCTACGAGCCCGGCGACCTCGTTTCGGCCGCCTATTTCCCGATCGGCGCCGCTGTCGCGACCTTCCATGTGGTGATGGACGATGGCTCCGCGATCGAAACGGCGATGATCGGCAAGGAAGGCGCGATCGGCGGCATCGTCAGCCAGGGCCATCTGGCGGCCTATGCGCGCGCCGGCGTCATGCACAAGGGCGTGTTCGCGCGCATCGACATTGCGGCGCTGGAGACACTGAAGGACGCCTCGCCCGCGATCCGTCACCTGCTCGCCCGTTATGCCGACTGCCTGCTGGCCCAGATCTTCCAGTCCGTCGCGTGCAATGCCTCGCATCCTCTGTCGCAACGCGCGGCGAAATGGCTCTCCTCGGCGGTCGAACGGACCGGGCAGGATCATGTCGCCATGACGCAGGACCAGTTCGGCTCCATCCTCGGCGTCGGCCGCAGCTATGCCAGCCGCATGATCCAGCGATTCAAGGCCGATGGGCTGGTCGAAACCCGGCGCGCCGGCCTTGTGGTGCGCGATCCCGCCCGCCTGCGCCAGCGCGCCTGCGGCTGCGACGATCTCGTCCGCGCGCATTTCGAACAGGTTCTGGAGGGCGTCTATCCCGAGCCCATCGACACCGCGCGAGGATAGCCGCGCGCGTCCCCCTTGGTCAGGATGGCGGCATCTTCCGATGATGGAGAAGCGCGGCCCATAGCCGGGCACGCGCGCAAAGGCAAGATGATTGGCGCGATCCGGGCGGCCGGGCCGGCCTGTCGCCGCCGCTTAATCCTTCGGCGGATCGGCGATCATGGCGACGCATTGCGTCTCGGCGCACAGCTTGCCGTCGACCAACGCCTTGCCCGAGAATTTGCAGACGGCGCCACGCAGCTGCGTGAACTCCACATGCAGGTCCAGCAGGCAGCCCGGCTCGACCGGCGCGCGGAACTTGGCGCCTTCGATCCCCATGAAATAGACCAGCTTGCCGCTGCCGGCGAGCCCCATGGACTCGACCGCGAGGATTCCCGCGGTCTGCGCGAGCGCCTCGACGATCAGCACGCCGGGCATGATCGGCCGGCCGGGGAAATGCCCCTGGAAGAACGGCTCGTTCATGGAGACGGCCTTGATCGCGTGGATCGAGGTCCGGGGGACCATCGAAACCACGCGATCGACGAGCAGCAGCGGATAGCGATGCGGCAGCGCCGCCATGATCCGACGAATGTCGAGCGGACCCGACGGGAGCGCCGCCTCTGTCACCTCGCTGTCAGCCATGGCGGATCAGCGACCGTCGGGCTGCGGCGGACGCTGGGCAGCGGGCGGCGGCGTGGTGCCAGCGGCCGGCGGCGCACCGGCGGCGCCCTCCTGCTGCTGACCACCCGGGCGCCAGCCCTGCGGCGGCACGATGCCGACCGACGGCACGAGCGTGTTGAGTTCCTGGACGAGCAGGTTGGTCACATCGGCCGTGGGCTGATAGGCCTCCGCGGCGGCGGACTTGACGAGCAGGTCGATGCGGTTCTTCGTCATGACCGCGCGCAGGGCGTCCTCCAGCTTGGCGCCGATCTGCTCCAGCACATATTCACGCGCCATCGCGATCGGCTGGTTGAGCTGCTGGAGCTCCTGCTGCGCTTCCTGGGCGCGACGCTGCAGCGCCTCATATTGCTGCTGGAGCTGCGTGCGCTGCGCGTCGGTCGGGCTCTGGCCGGCGGCCTGGACGGCGGTCTGCAGGGCAGTCTGCTTCTGCTGCAGCTCGGTCTGCAGGGCGGTCTGGCGCGCGTTGATCTGGTCGATCTGCGGCTTGTAGGTCACCTGCATCTGCTGGCCGGCGGTCTGCGCGGCGGTCGACTGGCCGATGGCCTGCTCGACATTCACGACCGCGATCGCCTGACGCACCTGGGCGGTGGCCGGCGCCGAAACACCAACGGCAAGCAGCGAGGTGGTCGCCATCGCGACCGCAGAGAGAATGGAATTTCGCATCAGAACTGGGTCCCTATGTTGAATGTTATGAGCTTGGTGTCATCGCCTTCCACCGAAAGAAGCGCCTTGGCGATGTCGATACGGAACGGCCCGAACGGCGAATTCCAGTTCACGCCGAAACCGATCGAAACACGGGGCCTGGGTGAATCGCCCAGGAAGAACTCCTTGAAGCGGCCGATCTGCGAACCATAGAGAATAGTTCCGGTCGGGCAATCGGCGCCGTTGGGGATCGAGGCCAGCGCGCCGCTCTCCGTATTCTGGCACTGGCGCAGGCCAGCCGCATCATAATAAGGCAGCGTGATGGTGCCCGGCAGGTCGATCAGGCCGCCATTCTCGTAGGTCGGCCGGCGCACGCCGAACACCGAGCCGACGTCGACGAAGATGGACGGCCGCAGGCCCAGGTCGCGCGCGCCCGCACCCAGCGGAATCTCGACCTCGGCATGGGCCAGATAATAGGCCGTGCCGCCCAGCGAATCGTCCGACCAGGTCGAGCGATCCTCGTTCACGCCGGTCGGGTTGCCGTCCTCATCATAGAGATAGGGCTTGCGCACGATCCGCGGGCCGACGCCGCGAATGTCGAAGCCGCGCATCTGCGGTTCGCCCAGGAAGAAGCGATCGACGAGGCGGACCGGGTCGCTACTCTCGCTCGCCGCCGAGTCGAAGGACTTGATGTAGCCGCCCTCGCCCCGGAGCGAGAAGACGAAGCCGCTGCCCAGCGCCCAATATTTGCTGGCGTTCACGCTCGTGCGCAAATAGCTGACGCTGCCGCCCAGACCCGCAAAATCCTGGCTCAGCGTCACGCTGTGCCCGCGTGTCGGGCGGATGCGATTGTCGCGCGTGTCATAGACGAGCGAATAGCCGATGGTGGATGTCGTGCGGTTGCCGATCGCGTCGCACAGATATTGGCCTGCCTTTAGCGGATCGCACTGCATGACGCCGGGGATCAGGCGATCGCTGAAATAGGTCGATTGATCCAGCGACACCTTATCGAACGACAGGCCGTAGCGCAGGCCCAGCGACAGGAACTCGGTGACAGGAATACCCGCGCGCAGCTGGAAGCCGGTGCGCACCTGGCTATAGGTGGTGTTGCGGCTATTATCGAAATTATAGTTGAACGCGTTGAGATCCTGCCGGAAGATATCCGCGCCGACAGCGATGTTCTTGTCCATGAAATAAGGTTCGGTGAAGCCGACCTGCACGGACTTGGAATAGCTCGAATAATTCACCGACGTGCGCAGTTCCTGGCCCATGCCGCGGAAATTGCGCTGGGTGATCGAGGCTGCGAGGATGAACCGCTCAAGGCTGGAGAAACCGGCCGAAAGCTGCAGCTCGCCCGTCGATTTCTCCTCGACATTGGTCTCCAGCACGATGCGGTCCGGCGCGGAGCCGGGCCGTTGCTGGACCTCCAGCCGCTCCTGGAAGAAGCCGAGCGAATTGATGCGATCCTGCGAGCGGCGTACCTGGAAGGTGTTGAACGCGTCCCCCTCATGCAGGCGGAACTCGCGGCGAACGACCTTGTCCTGGGTCAGCGTGTTGCCGTTGATGTCGATCCGCTCGACATAGACGCGCGGCGCATTGGCGATGCGGAACTTGATCGACATCGTCCGCGCGTCCTTGTCCCGCGTGAACTCGGGCTGGACATCGGCGAAGGCATAGCCGAACAGGCCGGCGGTCTGGTTGATCTGCTCGACCGTATCCTCGACGGACTTGGCGTTATACCATTGCCCCTCGTGAATGCGCAGCGACCGGGTCAGCCCTTCCGAGCTGAGGTCGCGCAGGTCGCTCTGCACGGTGACGGGGCCGAATTTGTAGCGCTCGCCTTCCTCCACCACATAGGTGATGATGAAGTCCTGCTTGTTCGAGGTCAGCTCGGCGACGGCGGAGACGACGCGGAAATCCGCATAGCCCTGCGTCAGGTAGAACTGGCGGAGCTTCTGCTGGTCATAGGCCATGCGATCGGGATCATAGGATGTGCCCGATGAGAAGAGGCGGAAGAACCGCGCCTGCTTGGTCGCCATCTCGCCGCGCAGCTGCCCGTCGGAAAAGACGGTGTTGCCGATGATGTTGATCTGGCGGACCTTGGACTTGGGGCCTTCCGAAACCTCATAGACGATGTCGACGCGGTTCTGGTCGAGCTGCACCAGCTTGGGCTCGACCACGGCGGCGAAGCGGCCCTGGCGGCGATAAAGCTCGATGATGCGGGCGACATCCGCGCGCACCTTGGAGCGCGTATAGATCTGCCGGGGCGCCATCTTGATCTCTGGCAGGATCTTCTCGTCCTTGAGGCGCTTGTTGCCCTCCAGCACGATGCGGTTGACGACCGGGTTCTCCACCACCGTGATCGTCAGCGCGCCATTGTCGTCGCGGATCTGCACATCCTTGAACAGCTCGCTGGCGAACAGCTCGCGCAGGGCCTCGTCCAGCGTCTCGCGCGTATAGGTGCCGCCGATGCGCAGTCGCGTATAGGAGAGCACCGTATCCGGCTCAAGCCGCTGCGATCCTTCCACGGTGATGGCGCGGATCGTGCCGGTCTGGCTCACATTGGCATTGGCGCTCGCCGGAGGCAGGACGGGCGCGGGCACCTGATCCTGGGCCTGCGCTGCCGACGGGCTAAGGCCGGCGAGGATCGTTCCACACAGCAGCAGGGGCGCGAGGCGTCCCTGTGTCGTCATCCGTCGTGTGTCGGTCAAACCTTGCGTCCTCACCAAGTCATGATGTTACAAATCATTGCCCGACCCCCTGGGCAAAATGCGTTGCTTCCCCTGCCCTAAGCGGATCAGCCAATCAAGCCGCTCAGCCCGCGCCAGAGACCGAAAGACGCCAGATCGTTCAGCGTCACGAAAATCATGAGGCCAAGCAGCAACGCCAGGCCCGATCGAAAGGCCATTTCCTGGAAGCGGGGGCTGACCGGTCTGCGCTGAATGGCTTCGATTCCGTAAAAGAACAGGTGACCCCCGTCGAGCATGGGGATTGGCAACAGGTTGATGAACCCCAAGTTAATCGAAACAAGCGCGATGAAGCCGATCAGTGCCTCGACGCCCAGCGCCGCCTGTTCGCCCGAATATTGCGCCATCTTGAGCGGCCCGCCCAGTTCGGAGAGGGAGCGGCGGCCCATGACGATCTGGCCGAGGCCATCGGCCATCATGCCGACCAGTTCCCCGGTCCGGCGCAGGCCCACGACTGGCGCTTCGAGCAGGCCGACCGGGCGCACCGTCGCGCCCGTCGCCTGGATGCCGATCTGCGCGATATGATATTCATTGCCGAAGCGATCGACCTCGACGCGCCCGCCCAGGATGACCGGCACATGGATTTTCGATCCGCCGCGCTCGACCTCCAGCATCACCTCGTCGCCCGGCAGATGCCCGACCACGGAGCGGGCCAGCTCCGGGAAGGCCTCGATCGTCTGGCCGTCCATCGTCAGGATCAGGTCGCCCGCGCGCAGCCCGGCCTTCGCCGCCGCGCTGTCTTCCGCCACGGTGCCGATTTTGGCCGGCGTCACATTCTCCCCATAGGCGAAGGCGAAACCGGCCAGGATGAGCGCGGCGAACAGCAGGTTGACCGCCGGCCCGGCGGCCACGATCAGCGCGCGCTGCCAGAGCGGCTTGGCGGGAAACGTGCGGTTGCGCTCGGCCTGCGGCAGCTCCAGCCAGGCCGGATCGGCCTCGCTCGCGGCGTTCATGTCGCCGGCGAACTTCACATAGCCGCCGAGCGGCAAGGCGCCGATCCGCCAGCGCGTGCCGCGCTTGTCGTGCCAGGCCGCGATCTCGTGGCCAAAGCCGATCGAGAAGGTCTCGGCATGGACGCCGAACCAGCGGCCGACCAGATAATGGCCCATCTCATGCACGAAGACGAGCGGACCGATCACGATCAGAAAGGCGAGGATGGTGAAGAAGAAGCCGGGATTATCCGTCAATTGATGAGCTCCGCAGCCAAGCGCTCCGCCTGCCGGCGCGCCGCCCTGTCGATGGCCCAGACATCGTCTATGCTTGCAGCCGGGGCCATGTTCGCCCGCGCTAGCACGTCTTCGACGATCCCGCCAATGTCCAGAAAGCCGATGCGCCCCGCCAGGAAGGCGGCCACCGCGACTTCATTGGCGGCATTGAGGATGATCGGCGCGGCGCCCCCGGCCTCGATCGCCTCGCGTGCCAGCCGCAGCGCGGGGAACCGGTCTTCATCCGGCAGCTCGAAATCCAGCCGGCCGATTTCCGCCAGATCGAGCGGCCGGCATGTCGTCTCCATCCGGTCCGGCCAGGCCAGCGCATGGGCGATCGGCACGCGCATGTCCGGGCAGCCCAGTTGCGCGAGGGTCGAGCGATCGGCGAACTCGACCAGCGAATGCACCACCGATTGCGGATGGACGAGGATCGAAAATCTGTCGAGCCCCACCGGGAAGAGATGATAGGCCTCGATCAGTTCGAGCCCCTTGTTCATCATCGTGGCGCTGTCGACGCTGATCTTCGCGCCCATCGACCAGTTGGGATGCTTGACCGCCTGCGCCGGCGTGACCTGCCGCATCGCCTCGCGCGAGAAGGTGCGGAACGGGCCGCCACTCGCCGTGAGGGTGATCTTGCGCACGCGCTCGATGCTGCTTCCGGCGAGGCACTGGAAGATCGCATTATGCTCGCTGTCGACCGGCAGCAGCGTCGCGCCACTCGCGCGCACCGCGGATTTCATGAGATCGCCGGCGGACACCAGCGCTTCCTTGTTGGCGAGCGCGACGGTCTTGCCGTGCCGCACCGCGCCCAGGATCGGCGCCAGCCCCGCGCAGCCGACGATCGCGGCCATGGTCCAGTCCGCGCCCAGATCGGCCGCGTCGACCAGCGCCTGCGCGCCCGCCGCCGCCTCCACGCCGGTGCCGGCCAGCGCGGCCTTGAGATCGGCATAGCGGCTCTCGTCCGCGATCACCGCCAGCTTCGCGCGGTGGGTGACGGCCGCCGCGGCCAGCTTGGCGACATCCGCATTGGCGGTGAGCGCCAGCACCTCGAACGCATCGGGATCGCGCCCGATCAGGTCGAGCGTCGAGCAGCCGACCGATCCGGTCGCCCCGAAGATGGAGATGGTGCGCGCTGCCTTCATCGCGTGAACCCCAGTCCGAGCACCATCAGCAAGCCGATGAAGATGGCGGCCAGCAACAGGCCGTCGACCCGGTCGAACACACCGCCATGGCCGGGAATGAGCGCGCCGGAATCCTTCACGCCCGCCCGGCGCTTCATCCAGCTCTCGAAGAAATCGCCGATCTGGGCGACCACCGCCACGCAGGCCCCGCCGAGCGCGACCAGCGCCATCATCCCCGGCGCGCTCGCCCAATGCACGGTCGCGCTACCAAGGGCAGGCGCGAAGAACCGGCAGGCAAGCGCCGCGACCAGCGCCGCGCCGATCATGCCGCCACCCAGCCCCGCCCAGGTCTTGGAGGGGCTGATCGCCGGCGCGATCTTCGGTCCGCCGATCGCCCGGCCGGCGAAATAGGCGCCGATATCGGTCGCGATGACCAGCAGGATCAGCAGGACACGCGGCCCCGCTTCCAGGCTGAGCAGCGACCATGCGGCGGCGCCGACATAGACCAGCCCGGCCGCCAGCCAGAGCATCCGTGTTCGGCCATCACCCGGGAAACGCAGCACGATGCCGCGCCATTCCCAATAGACCAGCGCCGCAAGCAGCGCGACGAACAGCCGCAGCGGCAGCCCGCCCGCCCACAGCGCAAGCCCGGCCACGGTGAGCATGACGATCGCCGATCCGGTGCGCACGGCAAGGTCGGATCGCCGCGTCGGCTCAGCCATCACAGCCCGCCATAGCGCCGCTCGCGCTGGCTGAAGGTCTCGATGGCCGCGCGCAGGGTCGCTTCATCGAAGTCCGGCCAGAGCGTGTCCGTGAAATAAAGCTCGGCATAGGCCGCCTGCCACAGCAGGAAATTGGAGAGGCGCTGCTCGCCGGAAGTGCGCACCAGCAGATCGAGCGGCGGCAGATCGGCGGTATCCAGTTCGGCGGCGATCAGCGCCGGCGTGATCGCGGCGGGATCGAGCGTGCCGGCCGCGATCCGCGCGCCCAGCGCCCGCATCGCCCGCGCCAGTTCATCCTGCGCGCCATAGTTGAGCGCCACCACCAGCGTGGAGCCGGTGTTACCGGCCGTCCGCTGGACCGCCGCATCGACCATCCGGGCCGCCTCATCCTCGAAAGCGTTGTGATCGCCGATGATGCGCAGGCGGATATTATTGGCGTGGATCTCCTCGATCTCCGAGCGGAGGAACTGCTTCATGAGGCCGGTGAGATCCTTGATCTCCTGCTCGGGCCGCTTCCAGTTCTCCGAGGAGAAGGCATAGAGCGTCACGCATTCGATGCCGATCCTGCTGGCCGCGCGCAGGGTGCGGCGCACCGCCTCCGCGCCCGCGCGATGCCCCGCGACGCGCGGCAGATGGCGCGCCTTCGCCCAGCGGCCATTGCCGTCCATGATGATCGCCACATGGCGCGGCACGGTGCCGTCGCCGCTGCCAACCGGAGCAGGCGCGGGCCGTTGCAAGCCCTTGGCGCGAGAGAGGATCATCGCCGGTCCCCGTTCCGACACCAGCCGCCAGGGCGCCGCTTATTTGCCAAGGATTTCCTTTTCCTTGGCCTGGGTGGCGGCATCGATGTCGGCGATCGTCGCGTCGGTCAGCTTCTGGACCTCGGTTTCGTGACGCTTGCGCTCATCCTCGCTGATCTCGCCCTTCTTCTCGTCAACCTTGAGATTGTCCATGCCGTCGCGGCGCACGTTGCGCACGGCCACGCGGGCCTTCTCGGCATATTGGCTGGCGAGCTTGGCTAGGTCCTTGCGGCGCTCCTCGGTCAGGTCCGGGATCGGCAGGCGGATATTCTGGCCGTCGACGATCGGGTTGAGGCCGAGGCCGGCCGAGCGAATCGCCTTGTCCGCCGGGCCGATATTGCTCTTGTCCCACACCTGCACCGACAGCAGCCGGGGCTCGGGCGCGGACACCGTCGCGATCTGGTTGAGCGGCATGTGCGCGCCATAGACCTCGACCGTGACCGGATCGAGCAGCCCGGTATTGGCGCGGCCGGTCCGCAGCCCGGTGAGATCGCCCTTGAGCGCTTCCACCGCGCCATGCATGCGACGCTCGAGATCCGCCTTGTCGAATTTAGCCATGAGCCCTCTCCTGTTCCGTGCGCGCGATCAGGCCGCCGCCTCGACGATGGTCGAGACGCCCTCGCCGCGCAGGATGCGCGCGAGATTGCCCTGTTCGCGAATGTTGAAGACGATGATGGGGATCGCATTGTCCCTGCACAGCGCGACCGCACTGGCATCCATCACCTTGAGATTCTGACTGAGCACCTGATCGTAAGTCACGGTGTCAAAACGCTTTGCGCTTGCCACTTGCTTGGGATCGGCATCATAGACGCCGTCCACGCTGGTGCCCTTGTAGAGCGCATCGCAATCCATCTCGGCGGCGCGCAGGGCAGCGCCGCTATCCGTGGTGAAATAGGGATTGCCGGTTCCGGCGGCGAAGATGACGACGCGGCCCTTCTCCAGATGGCGCTCGGCGCGGCGGCGGATATAGGGCTCGCACACGCTGGCCATCGGAATGGCGGACTGCACGCGGGTCGCCACGCCCAGATGCTCCAGCGCATCCTGCATGGCGAGCGCGTTCATCACCGTGGCGAGCATGCCCATATAGTCCGCATTGGCGCGGTCCATGCCCTTGGCGGCGCCGGCCATGCCGCGGAAGATATTGCCGCCGCCGATGACGAGGCACAGCTCCAGCCCGCTATCCTTGGCCGCCTTCACCTCCGTCGCGAGACGATGCACCGTGTCCGGATCGATGCCGAACTGCGCCTGCCCCATCAGCACTTCGCCCGACAGCTTGAGGAGAATGCGTTTGGGAGAAGCTGAGGTCATGAATGCCTTCACCGGGAGGAGCCGAATATAGGGAACGGCGCGGACCTTAGAGAGCCCGCGCCGCCATGCCAAGCGCGCAGAGAGACCCGGCGCACAATGCTGCGAACAATCCGATCAGGCGCCGACGGCGGCCGCGACCTCCGCCGCGAAGTCCTTCTCTTCCTTCTCGATGCCTTCGCCGAGCTGGAAGCGGACATAATCGGTGAGCGCGATCGGCGTGCCGATCTCCTTGGCGGCCTTGGCGACGACCTCGGCGATGGGCGTCTTGTTGTCCATCACGAAGATCTGCGAGAGCAGCGCCTGCTCCTTGGCGTATTTCGCCACCGCGCCGTCGACCATCTTGGCGACGATCTCGGCCGGCTTGCCCGACTCCGCGGCCTTCTCGGCGGCGACCTTGCGCTCGCGATCGAGAATGTCGGCCGGAATGTCCTCCGCCCGGAGCGCCACCGGGAAGGCGGCCGCGATGTGCATCGCGATCTGCTTGCCCAGATCCTGCAGCTTGTCGGCCGGCGCGGCGCTCTCCAGCGCAACGAGCACGCCGATCTTGCCGAGCGGCGCGCCCGGCTCGACGGCATTGTGCATATAGCCGATCACGAGGCCCTGCGGCACCGAGACATATTTCACGCGGCGCAGCTGCTGGTTCTCGCCGATCGTGGCGACATTGCTGACCAGCGCGTCCTCGATGGTGCCGCCGGCCGGGCTCGGCGCGGCCTTGAGCGCCTCGGCGTCGCCGATCGCGCCCTTGAGCGCGGCGTCGGCGGCGGAGCGGACGAAAGCCTGGAACTGCTCGTTCTTGGCGACGAAGTCGGTCTCGCTGTTGACCTCGACCGCGACGCCGCTCGGGCCCTCGACGGCGATGCCGACAAGACCCTCGGCGGCGGTGCGGCTGGACTTCTTGGCGGCGGCGGCTAGGCCCTTGGCGCGCAGCCAGTCGACGGCGGCCTCGACGTCGCCATTGGTTTCGGCCAGCGCCTTCTTGCAATCCATCATGCCGGCGCCCGAGCGCTCGCGCAGATCCTTGACGGCGGCTGCAGTGATCTCTGCCATGTGATTGGCTCCTGTCTCTTGCAAAAATTGCGGATCAGTTAGGCGGTGGCGATGACAGTTGCGCGTCATCGCCCCGCCTGCACGCCGTCCCGGCATGCACTCGTCGAATATCGCCTTCCGCGGAAGGCCGGGGCTTCGACAAGCGCAGCCCGGACGGACTTGAACTCAGGCCTCGGCGGCCAGTGCTTCTTCCGCCGGCGGCTCGTCCATGGAGCCGAAATCGACGCCGGCAGCGGCCTGCGCGCCGCGATTGCCCTTGGTCGCCGCCTGCGCGATGGCTTCGCAATAGAGGCGGATGGCGCGGCTCGCATCGTCATTGGCCGGAACCGGGAACGCGATGCCCGCCGGATTGACGTTCGAATCGAGAATCGCGACGACCGGAATGCCGAGCGTGTTGGCTTCCTTGATCGCCAGCTCTTCCTTGTTGGCGTCGATCACGAACATCACGTCCGGGATGCCGCCCATGTCGCGGATGCCGCCCAGCGAGAGGTCGAGCTTGTCGCGCTCGCGGGTCATCTGCAGGACTTCCTTCTTGGTGAAGCCGTGCGTGTCGCCCGAAAGCTTCTCCTCAAGCGACTTGAGCCGCTTGATCGAGCCCGAGATCGTCTTCCAGTTGGTGAGCATGCCGCCCAGCCAGCGATGGTTGACGAAATGCTGGCCCGAGCGACGCGCCGCATCGGCAATCGACTCCTGCGCCTGGCGCTTGGTGCCGACGAACAGCACCTTGCCGCCCGCGGCGACGGAGGACGAGACGAAATCGAGCGCGCGCGCGAACAGCGGCACGGTCTGCGACAGATCGATGATGTGGATGCCGTTCCGCTCGCCGAAGATATACGGCTTCATGCGGGGATTCCAGCGGTGGGTCTGGTGGCCGAAATGGGCGCCAGCCTCGATCAGTTGGTGCAGCGTGACGACGGGTGCCGCCATGATAATTCTCCTTCCGGTTAAAGCCTCTGGGACCCTGTGACCGCGAAGCGGCACCGGGATATAAGTGGGTCCCATGTGGATTAGGGGCGCGCCCTTACGCCAAAAAAGACGGCGAGGCAAGACTTGACGTGCGCGACGAATAAGAACAAATAGGGAACATCAAGGGTTCGAAGCGCTTTGCGGCGTGGACACCCGGGACGGGAAAGGATCATGTCATGTTCTATCTGTTCGGATCGCTCCTCTTTGCCTTCGCCGGCACGAGCGCCCTCGCCAGCATGACTCACGATGTCGCGCGGCATCGGCGCGCGATGGTCGCGGCGCTGCGGGGCCTGTCGAGCCAGGGCTTGTCGGTGCCGCAGCGCGCGGCGGCGGTCAGGGCTTGTCCGGCGCCTGCGCTTGCGCGCGCAACCGCCGGTTGAGGCGCATATAGCTGGCGATGCTGACCGGCAGCAGCGCCAGATAGGTCAGCGTGAGCAGCAGCAGCGCATGCCAGGGCGCGACCATCAGGCTGGCCGCGAAAATGCCCGCGACAAGGATCGCGAACAGCCGCCAGGCCGGCGGCACGCGCAGCAGCTTCCAGCCGGGCGTGGGCAGGTTGGAGATCATCAGCAGCGCGGTGCAGACCAGCCAGGGCGCGACCAGCCGCCAGTCGCGGAAGAGGTCGAGCCCGGTGATGAACCAGGCATAGAGCGGCAGCAGCGCCAGGCCGGCGCCGGCCGGCGCGGGCACGCCGGTGAAGAAGCCCGCCGCCTTGCGGGGCTGTTCGATCGCATCGAGGCTGGCATTGAAGCGCGCGAGGCGCAGGGCGCAGCTCAGCGCCAGCACCAGCGAGACGATCCAGCCGAATCGCGGCATGGACTGCAGCGACCAGAGATAGAGCAGGATCGCCGGAGACACGCCGAACGCGATCGAATCCGACAGGGAATCGAGCTCCGCGCCGAACCGGCTCTCGCCGCGCAGCAGCCGCGCGACCCGGCCGTCGAGCCCGTCGAGCACGCCGGCGAAGATGATCGCGGCGACCGCGCGGGCCCAGTCGCCCGAGATGCCGTAGCGAATGGCGGTCAGGCCGAAGCAGAGCGCCATGGCCGTCACGGCATTGGGCGCGACCTGCCGCAAGGTGATAGGGCGGGCCATCCGCGGCGGCAGGGAGCGCGGTCGGCGCATCAATCGGCCCGGCGCAGGAAGCTGCATCCCGCGCTCATTGCAGCACGCCCGTCACGACCCGCGTGTCGCCGACATGCGCGAGCACAGTCTCCCCGGCGACCGCGCGCTGGCCCAGCACGACGCGCGGCATCGTCCCGGCGGGCAGATAGACGTCGACGCGGCTGCCGAACCGGATGAGGCCGATTCGCTGCCCGGCGGCGACGATGTCCCCCCGCTTCACGAACGGCACGATCCGGCGCGCCACCAGCCCGGCAATCTGGGTGAAGCCGATGCGCAGGCCGTCGCCCCGCTCGACGAGGATGTGCTGGCGCTCATTGTCCTCGCTCGCCTTGTCGAGATCGGCGTTGATGAACTTGCCGCTGATATAGACGACATCCTTGATCGCACCGCCGATCGGCGTGCGATTGATGTGCACGTCGAACACGCTCATGAAGATCGACACGCGGATCATCGGCTCGCTGCCCAGCTTGTCCGGCCCCGCCATCTCGGGCGGCGGCGGCACGGTCTGGATCAGCGTGATGAGGCCGTCGGCGGGCGAGATGATCGCGCTCTCGTCGAGCGGCACGGCCCGCACGGGATCGCGGAAGAAAGCGAACACCCAGATGGAGACGCCCGCCATCAGCCAGGCGAGCACCGACCAGCCGAGCAGCGCGAACACGCCCGTGATGCCCACGGCGATGGCGCCGAACTTGCGGCCTTCCGGATGAATGCCGGGGAATTGCCACTTCACGGTCGTTCGCGCTGGAACGGCCGGTTGCGAGCCGGATAATTCTGTTGTCATGCGCGCAGTCTTAGGGAGGGACGCGAAAGCGCACAATGTCTGATTGCACGGGCGCTGCATATGCGAGGCATGTGCGATCCGACGCCATTTTCGCTGTGCTGCCGGTTGATCGCGGGCGCGGCATTGCATAGAGGCAAAAGGGAACACCGGCGATCGCATACCATTCTCGCGGTCGCATGGACCCCAACAGAGAAAGACCAGGCGCGCATGAGCAAGATCAAGGTGAAGAACCCGATCGTCGAGATCGATGGCGACGAGATGACCCGCATCATCTGGGAGTGGATCCGCGAGCGGCTCATCAAGCCCTATCTCGACGTGGACCTTCGCTATTATGATCTTTCGGTCGAGGAGCGCGATCGCACCGACGACCAGATCACCATCGACGCCGCCGAGGCGATCAAGACCCACGGCGTGGGCGTGAAGTGCGCCACCATCACGCCGGACGAGGCGCGCGTGGAGGAATTCCACCTCAAGCATATGTGGAAGTCGCCCAACGGCACGATCCGCAACATCCTGGGCGGCGTGGTGTTCCGCGAGCCCATCGTCATCCAGAACGTCCCTCGCCTGGTGCCGGGCTGGACCGATCCGATCGTCATCGGCCGCCATGCCTTTGGCGACCAGTATCGCGCGACGGACTTCCTCGTCCCCGGCCCCGGCAAGCTGCGCCTCGTCTTCGAAGGCGACGATGGCGAGGTGATCGACCGCGAGGTGTTCCAGTTCCCCGGCTCGGGCGTCGCCATGTCGATGTACAATCTCGACCAGTCGATCATCGATTTCGCGCGCGCCTCCATGAACTTCGCGCTCGACCGCAAATGGCCGCTCTACCTCTCGACCAAGAACACCATCATCAAGGCCTATGACGGCCGCTTCAAGGATCTGTTCCAGGAGGTTTTCGACAGGGAATTCAAGGATCAGTTCGCCGAAGCGGGCATCGAGTATCAGCACCGCCTGATCGACGACATGGTCGCCTCCGCGCTCAAGTGGAGCGGCAAGTTCGTCTGGGCCTGCAAGAATTATGATGGCGACGTCCAGTCCGACACCGTGGCGCAGGGCTTCGGCTCGCTGGGCCTCATGACCTCCGTGCTGATGAGCCCGGACGGCAAGACGGTCGAGGCGGAGGCCGCGCACGGCACCGTCACCCGCCACTACCGCATGCACCAGCAGGGCAAGGCGACCTCGACCAACCCGATCGCATCCATCTTCGCCTGGACGGGCGGCCTCAAGTTCCGCGGCAAGTTCGACGAGACGCCCGATGTGGTGCGCTTCGCCGAGACGCTGGAGCAGGTCTGCGTCAAGACCGTGGAGAACGGCCAGATGACCAAGGATCTGGCGATCCTGATCGGCCCGAACCAGGCCTGGATGACGACCGAGCAGTTCTTCGAAGCGGTCCGCGTCAATCTCGAGACCGAGATGAGCAACTGGAAATGATGTCGCGCGGCCCGGCTGCATCCCGTCCATTCAGATCGCAGCCGGACCGCCGGGCACGCGCCGCCGGCGCCGGGGCTTCGCGCCTCGGCGCCGCGCGTTCGCGGAGCGGGCGAACCGCATGACGCATGGCCCGTTCGGCAGCCAGGGATACAGCGACGCGCTGGTGATCCTGGGGGCCGCGGGCCTCGTCATCCCGGCCTTCGCGCGCCTGCGGGTGAGCCCCGTCATCGGGTTCATCCTGGTCGGCATGCTGGTCGGCCCCTTCGGCCTGGGCCAGTTCTCCGGGCAGTTCCCGGTCCTCTTCTACCTCACCATCTCGGATGCCTCGACCGTCTCCTCGTTCGGGGATTTCGGCATCGTGCTGCTGCTCTTCTCGATCGGGCTGGAGCTCTCCTTCAAGCGCCTGTGGGCGATGCGCGCCTTCGTGTTCGGCATCGGCGCGGCAGAGCTGTTCGGCAGCGCCGCGATCATCGGCGCGGGCTTCCTGCTCACCGGGGACACATGGTATGCCGCCATCGGCCTGGGGCTCGCGCTGGCGCTTTCCTCCACCGCGCTCGTCCTGCCCATCGCCGGCACGCAGTCCGCGGTCGGCAAGGCCGCCTTCTCCATGCTGCTGTTCGAGGATCTGGCGCTGGTGCCGATCGTCTTCGCGCTCGGCGCCATGGCGCCCAATGTCGCGGACGATGGCTGGCAGAATCTGGCGGCCGTCGTCTTCCAGGGCGCCCTCACGGTCACGGCAATGCTGATCGCCGGGCGCTTCCTCCTGCCCCGCCTGTTCGCGCAGGCGGCGCGCGCCAAAAGCCCGGAGGTCTTCCTCGCGGCCAGCCTCCTCGTCGTCATGGTGTCGAGCCTCGTCACTGTCGCGGTCGGCCTCTCGCCGATCGTCGGCGCGCTGGTCGCCGGCCTGCTGATCGCGGAAACCGACTATCAGGGCGAAGTCGAGGTGATGACCGAGCCGTTCAAGGGTCTCGCGCTCGGCGTCTTCCTGCTCACCGTGGGCATGGCGATCGACCCCATCGCGCTGCTGGACCATTGGGACAGCCTGCTGCTGGCGATCACCGCGGTCATCGTCGCCAAGACCGTCGTCACCACGCTGCTGCTGCGCATGGCCGGCGTGCGGCGCGGCGTCGCGGTGGAGACCGGCATGCTGATGGCCAGCCCGTCCGAGACCACGCTGATCGTGCTCGCCACCGCCGTCACCGCCAACCTCATAAACCGGGAAACCGCCGCCTTCTGGCAGATGGCGACCGCCATCGGCCTTACCGTGACGCCCATTCTCGCGCGCATCGGCCATGACGTGGCGCGCCGCGTGGAACTGCGCACGAACGAGTCCGATGTCGATCCGGACGCGCCGAGCAGGGAAGCGGGCGATGCGGTCATCCTCGGTTTCGGCCGGGTCGGCCGCATGGTCGCGGACCTGCTGCGCGCCCATGGCCTGCCCTATGTCGCGGTGGAGAGCGATATCGACATCGTCGGCCAGTCCCGGCTCGAAGGCTATGTCGTGCGCTTCGGCGACGTCGCCCGGCCCGATACGCTGGATCGCCTGCGGCTGGGCCATGCCCGCGCGCTCATCATCACCATGGACGATCCCGTGCTGGCCGTGCGCATCACGCGCCGGGTGCGCGGCTGGGCGCCGGACCTGCCGATCATCGTGCGCGCCCGCGATACGCAGCATGCCGCCGAACTCTACCGCGCCGGGGCGAGCGACGCCGTGCCGGAAACGCTCGAAAGCTCCCTCCACCTCGCCGAAACCGCGCTTGTCGACCTTGGCCTCGCCATGGGGCCGATCATTGCATCGGTCCACCAGAAGCGCGAGGATCTGCAAAATGAGATCAAGGCCGCCGCCAAGCTCGACCAGGCGCCAAGACTGCGCCGCCGCCGCCTGGGAGAAGCCCCGGAAGGGACGTGAAGCCGCCCGGTGATCCAGGAGCGTCACTGTGAAGGATCGTCCCTTGCGGGAATATTCCTTATCGAAGCACTGACACGGAGATTTCTCTATCCGCGCAACCAGTCACGCCCGCGCGGTGGCGTTTTCCGCCATTTGACGCAGCAGGGGCAACCGACGTTCGCGAAAGCTTGTGTCCTGTAGCATCGGATTGCTCAGCGCGCGGACGAAGAACTGGCGATTGTCCTGCCGCTTTTCGCACCAGGCGAGCAGTTTGATCCCCTGCGGCGGGTGGACCAGTGCGAGCGGCAGAACCGTGCGCATAGTCACCTCTCCTTCCAGATCGGTATAGCGGAACGACACCGCCCGGCAGTCCCGCACCGCTTCGTGCAACATGGCAAGAGCTGGCGTTGCGGCCTGATCCGCATGCGCATGGCTGTAGCTATAGGCAGCCGATGCCACGTCATACAGGCGATAGATCCGCACCAGCATTGCGCCCTCAGGATCGCTGCTCTCCAGTCGAGCAAGCACCGCGTCGGCCTTGCCAGCCAGCACCGGATCGCCACAATCCCCTGCGCGGGCGAGGCCGCGCAGCGCAGCATCGCGCAGGTCGGCATTGCCGGGCGCATCGTCGCGATCGGCTGCGGCCGCCGCATCCCCAATGCCCAACGCAGCCAGTGACCCGGTCATGCCGGTTGCGAAAGCCCGGCGCGTCAAAGCAACTTTCCGATCGAGACTCACCGGCATCATCCTCTTGGCAGGCGGGCGATTTTACATGGCCTGCATGCCGCTTCCAGAAAGAAAGCGACCATGGCGGGCCGGTTCCACACGCGGCACGACTGGCACATGGCTCGCTGGACGGGTGCCCATCCATCGCAGATTGTCCGTCGCGCCATCGGTAGCGCCCTGTCCGCATCATGCCAGGCCAGTGCTCGCCGCGCCGCCCTGCTCAGCGAGGCCGATTCTCGGTCCCCATGCCCGCGGTGATGAACAGCGCCCGTGTCTCGCCCTCCACATCGGCGGTGTGCCAGACGCCCGGCGGGTTGATCGCATAGTCGCCGGCGCGCAGGATGGTCGTGGTGATGGCACCGCTCGCCTCCTCCTGATGGAGGATCAGCGTGCCGGAGAGGCAGTAGACCACCTCGGCGCCGAGCGGATGGCGCTCCCAGCTCGTCCAGCTCACGGTGAACAGATATTCGCTGACGAGCCGTCCTTCCGGCCCATCCTCGGCATGGCGCGCGCCATAGTCGGCGTACCAGCGCGGGTCGCCGGTGAAGGGCGGCTCGCTTTGCGCGCTGCCGGCCCACCCGAGATGGATCGGGGATAGGACGAGGGATCGGGTCATGCGCATCCTCCTGCCTTGCATCGGGCGCATGGACCAGCATGGCGCCGGCGGAGCCGACGAGCCGGCCCCATCCTTGCGGCGGGCAGATGCGCTGATCGCGACTCAGGCGGCGAGCACCGCCTTGATCGCCTCGATCGCCGCGCCCGCCGCCGCGCCGTCCGGTCCGCCGCCCTGCGCCATGTCGGGACGGCCACCACCGCCCTGGCCGCCCAGCGCGGCAACGCCGGCGCGGACCAGATCGACGGCGCTGAACGTGCCGGTGAGATCGTCCGTCACGCCCACCGCCATGCTCGCGCGGCCATCATTCACCGCGACGACGACCGCAACGCCGCTCGCGAGCTTGCCTTTCGCGTCGTCGACCAGGCCGCGCAGCCCCTTGGGATCGAGCCCGTCGAAGGTCTGCGCCAGCAATTTATAGCCGTTGACGATCTCCGGCGCCGCGGCCGCCGAGGCGGTATCGCCCCCGGAGCCGGCGAGCGCCAGCGCGCGCCTGGCGTCGGCCAGCTCGCGCTCCAGCCTGCGGCTCTGCTCGACCAGCGCGGCCACCCGCGCCGGCGCTTCATCGGGCGTGGTGCGTAGCGACGCGGCCACCGCGCGGAGCTGCTCATCGCGCTGGGTCAGCCACTGGCGCGCCGCCTCGCCGGTCAGCGCCTCGATCCGCCGCACGCCGCTCGCCACCGCGCTTTCGCCGATGATCTTGAACAAGGCGATGTCGCCCAGCGCATGGACATGGGTGCCGCCGCACAGCTCGACCGAATAGACCGCGTCGTCGGCGCGCCCCATCGAGAGCACGCGCACTTCCTCGCCATATTTTTCGCCGAACAGCGCCATGGCGCCGGCCGCGATCGCATCCTCGGGCGACATGAGCCGGGTGCCGACCTCGGCATTGCCGCGGATCTGCGCATTCACATCAGCCTCGACCGCCGCGATCTGCGCGGCCGTCAGCGGCTCGGGGTGCGAGAAGTCGAACCGCAGCCGATCCTCGGCGACGAGACTGCCCTTCTGCGTCACATGCGGGCCGAGCGCCTTGCGCAGCGCCGCGTGCAGCAGATGCGTCGCGCTGTGATTGGCGCGGATACGATCGCGCCGCGCGGCATCGATACGCAGATGGACAACATCGCCGATCGCGATCTCGCCGCTCTCGATCACCGCATGATGGCCGTGCAGGCGGCCGAGCGGCTTCGCGGTGTCCGTCACGCTCGCGCGCAGGCCGCCGGCACCGGTGATGGTGCCGGTATCGCCCGTCTGGCCGCCGCTCTCGCCATAGAAGGGCGTCTGGTTGGTGAGGACCGTGACGGTATCGCCCGCCGACGCGCGGTCGACGCGCGCGCCATCCTTGACGAGCGCGACGACGCTGCCCTCGCCCTCTTCACCCAGATAGCCGGTGAATTCGCTCGCGCCTTCGCTCTCGGCGATGTCGAACCACACATCCTCGGACGCCTTCTGGCCCGAGCCTTTCCACGCCGCGCGGGCGGCTGTCTTCTGCGCGGCCATGGCGGCGTCGAAGCCGGCGCGGTCCACGCCCAGCGACCGCGCGCGCAGCGCGTCCTCGGTGAGGTCGTAGGGGAAGCCATAGGTGTCGTAGAGGCGGAAGGCCGTCTCGCCGGAGAGCGTGGCACCTGGCGCGAGGCCGGCAACGGCGTCGTCGAGCAGCTTGAGCCCCTTGTCGAGCGTCTGCCGGAAGCGCGTTTCCTCGCGCAGCAGCGTCTCCTCGATCAGCGGCTGCGCGCGCACGAGTTCGGGATAGGCCGCGCCCATTTCCGCGACGAGCCCGCCGACCAGGCGATACATCAGCGGCTCGCTCGCGCCCAGCAGATGCGCATGACGCATGGCGCGGCGCATGATCCGGCGCAGCACATAGCCGCGCCCCTCATTGGCCGGCAGCACGCCATCGGCCACGAGGAAGCTCGACGAGCGGAGATGGTCCGCGATGATGCGATGGCTGGCGCGCGCCTCGCCCTCGGCCGGCTGCCGGGTCAGCGCCACGGACTGGGCGATGAGCGCCTTGAAGACGTCGATATCATAATTGTCGTGCACGCCCTGCAGCACCGCGGCGATGCGCTCCAGCCCCATGCCCGTGTCGATGCTCGGGCGCGGCAGGTCGGCGCGCGTGCCGTCCGCCTGCTGCTCGAACTGCATGAACACGAGATTCCAGATCTCAACGAACCGGTCGCCATCCTCGTCCGGGCTGCCGGGGGGGCCGCCGGGGATATGCGCGCCATGGTCGTAGAAGATTTCCGAGCAGGGGCCGCACGGGCCGGTATCGCCCATCGACCAGAAATTGTCCGATGTCGCGATGCGGATGATGCGATCGTCGGGCAGGCCGGCGATCTTCTTCCACAGATCATAGGCGTCATCGTCGGTATGATAGACAGTGACGGTCAGCCGGTCCGGGTCGATACCCCATTCGCGGGTGAGAAGGCCCCAGGCCAGCTCGATCGCGCGTTCCTTGAAATAGTCGCCGAACGAGAAATTGCCGAGCATCTCGAAGAACGTGTGGTGCCGCGCCGTATAGCCGACATTGTCGAGATCATTGTGCTTGCCGCCCGCGCGCACGCATTTCTGCGATGAGGTCGCGGTCTTGTACGGCTGCGTCTCCAGGCCGGTGAAGACATTCTTGAACGGCACCATGCCGGCATTGACGAACATCAATGTCGGATCGTTGTTCGGCACGAGCGGCGCGGAGGCCACCACTTCATGGCTGTTGGCCCCGAAATAGTCGAGGAAGGAGCGGCGTATATCGTTGGTCGATGTCATGCGCCTGCGATTAAGGGAAGCCGCGCCCAGCGACAAGCGGGGAGTGCAACGCGATGAACAGTGTTTTCCCGCCCGACCGAAAGGATCGGCCGACAGAGGCCCTGCCATGCCCGGCAACCACAGGCTCTACCGCGCGATGCTCAGGCTGCGATGCTCAGGCAATGCCGATGATCCCCGCAACGATGCCGATACCGAACAGCCATGGAGACGCGGATCGTCCGCCGCGCCATCCGCGCGACGCTCACTCCTCGACGAACACCGCCAGCTCATTGCCGCCCGGTTCGCGGAACTGGAACCGCCGCCCGCCGGGAAAGGCGAAGATCGGCCGCGTGACGACACCGCCAGCCGCCTCGACCGCCGCCAGCGCACCCTCCAGATCGGCGACGCGGATGCCCGCCAGCGGTGCGGCCGGCGCTTCGGTCGCGTCGCCCTGGAGGCCCAGATCGGCCCCCTGCCCCAGCGTGCCGGCATAAGTCGGCCCGAAGCGGGTCAGTTGCCAGCCGAACGCCTGCTCGAAGAAGATCGCGCTCGCCTCGCTATCGGCCACGGCCAGTTCGACATAGGCCAGCGCGGCATCTTTCGGGGCCCTCGTCATGGCCTCACTCCTCGCCGGCGGCGTCATCGCTTTCGGGGCCCGTCATCATGCCCTCGGCGACGGCTTCCGTCCGGGCGCGAATCGTTTTCTCCAGCTTGTCGCACAGCTCCGGATTGTCCTTGAGGAACTGCTTGGCATTTTCACGGCCCTGGCCGATGCGCACCGAATCATAGGAAAACCAGGAGCCTGACTTCTCGACCACGCCGGCCTTGACGCCGAGGTCCAGTATCTCGCCGATCTTGGAGATGCCCTCGCCATACATGATGTCGAACTCGACCTGCTTGAACGGGGGCGCCACCTTGTTCTTGACCACCTTCACGCGGGTCGCGTTGCCGATGATCTCGTCCCGATCCTTGATCGCGCCGGTGCGGCGGATGTCGAGCCGGACCGAGGCATAGAATTTGAGCGCGTTGCCGCCGGTCGTCGTCTCGGGATTGCCGTACATGACGCCGATCTTCATGCGCAGCTGGTTGATGAAGATCACCATGCAGCGCGAGCGGCTGATCGAGCCGGTCAGCTTGCGCAGCGATTGCGACATGAGCCGCGCCTGCAGGCCGACATGGCTGTCGCCCATCTCACCCTCGATTTCCGCGCGCGGCACCAGGGCCGCGACCGAATCGACCACCAGCACGTCGATGGCGTTGGAGCGCACCAGCGTATCGGTGATTTCCAGCGCCTGCTCGCCGGTATCGGGCTGCGAGACGATCAACTCGTCGATATTGACGCCGAGCTTGCGGGCATAGACCGGGTCGAGCGCATGCTCAGCGTCGATGAACGCGGCCGTGCCGCCGCTCTTCTGCGCCTCGGCGATGACATGGAGCGCCAGCGTCGTCTTGCCCGAGCTTTCCGGACCATAGACCTCGATCACCCGGCCGCGCGGCAGGCCGCCGACGCCGAGCGCGATGTCCAGACCGAGCGAGCCGGTCGAGATCGCTTCGACCTGCATCGCCTCCTTCGAGCCCAGGCGCATCGCGCTGCCCTTGCCGAACGCGCGGTCGATCTGCGCGAGCGCAGCTTCCAGTGCCTTTTGCCGTTCCATGGTCCCCGTCTTCTTGTCGCCGTCGATGAGCTTGAGGCTTGCCGTCATGATGATGCTTCCCATGGATGTCAAATCAGGCGTGGCACGGCGCCACGACCATCGTGTATCCTATTTGTTCTTATGGAACAAGAGCGGAACAGAAATATCCCGTTCCGGAGGGAAAGCGCGCTATTTCGCCGCCCGCTCCCGCGCCGCGCCGAGCACATCGCGCGCCGCCTCGGCAAGCTGCGTTACGGAGAAGGGCTTGGGCAGGAAGGCGACATCCTCGATGTCGATCGACTTGCGCAGCTGCTCCTCGGCATAGCCGGACATGAACAGCACCGGCATGTCCGGATGGTTCGCCCGCACCGCGCGCACCATGGTCGGCCCGTCCATGCCGGGCATGACGACATCGGAGATCAGCAGGTCGATCTTCTCGGACTGGGCGAGGCGCGCGAGCCCCTGCTCGCCGTCGCTGGCGCTGACCACCGTATAGCCCTGCCGCGTGAGCGCGCGCTCGGCCACGCTGCGCACCATGTCCTCGTCCTCGACCAGCAGGATCGTGCCCGTGCCCCAGGTTTCCGCCGGTGGCCGGCGCCGGGTGATCGTCTGGCTGGGCGGTTCCTCCTCGGTGATCGCGTTGACCGGCAGATAGATGTTGAACACCGTGCCCTTGCCGCGCTCGGACTCCGGGAAAATGAAGCCGCCCGACTGCTTGATGATGCCATAGACGGTCGAAAGGCCCAGGCCCGTGCCCTTGCCCACGGCCTTTGTGGTGTAGAAGGGCTCGAAGATCTTGCCGAGGAACTCCGGCGCGATGCCCACGCCCGTGTCGCCGATGCTGAGGCCGGTATAATCGCCGATCGGCATGATCTCGTTCTTCATGTCCCGCACGTCGCTGGCCGAGACGGAGAAGGTGCGGATCGTCACCGTGCCGCCATCGGGCATGGCGTCCCGCGCGTTGACGACGAGATTGACGATCACTTGCTCGAGCTGCCCCGGGTCCGCCCGCACCGGCCCCAGGCTGCGACCATGATAGACCTCCAGCGTCATATTTTCGCCGAGCAGCCGCTTGAGCAGGCTGGACACTTCGGAGACGACGTCGGGCAGTTGCAACACCTGCGGGCGCAGCGTCTGCTGGCGGGAGAAGGCGAGCAGCTGCCGGGTCAGGATCGCCGCGCGGTTGGAGTTCGCCTTGATCTGCTGGATGTCGTCATAGTCGCTGTCGCCGGGCGTGTGGCGCATCAGCATGAGGTCGCAATGGCCGATGATGGCGGTGAGGATATTGTTGAAATCATGCGCGACGCCGCCGGCGAGCTGGCCCACCGCCTGCATCTTGGTCTGCTGGGCGACCTGGCGCTTGAGGCGCGATTCCTCGCTATTGTCCTTGAGGCTGAGCAGCACCGCCGCCTCGCCCAGCCCGCGCACGCCCGCCAGGCTGAGCGACACCGGCTCTTCCGGCGCGCCGCGCAGGCGCACCTGCATGTCGCCGGACATTTGCGGGCCGATCGCATAGCGCCGGATGGAATCGGCCACCGCCGCCTGATCCTCGTTGATGACCAGATCGCCCGGGTAGCTGGGCTTGCCGTCAGGCGGGATGCCGGCGGCGCGGGCGAAGGCATTGTTGAAGAACAGCAGCCGCCCGTCCCGATCCGCCATGCCCAGGCCGAACGGCAGGAGCGAGAGCAGCGTCTCGACATAGGCGAGGCTGGAAATGCCATCGACCGAGGCGACCGAATCGTCGACCATGAAGAGCACCAGCAGGCTCGCCGGATCGTCCGGCCGCAGCGGCACCTGGATCATGCGGATGGGCGCGGCCTGATGTTCTTCCTGCGCGAAGAAGACGCGGCCCTTCGCGTCCACGCGCATATAGCTCGCGAAGTCGCGGCCGATGATGTTGCTCTCCTGCCGGCCCGTGGCGCGCAGCGTGAAGGCCCGGTTCGCCGCGCGGATGCGCCCTTCCCCGCCGATCATCGCGCACATGACGCCCGCGGCGGCGATCTGCTGCCCGGCCTCGCCCTCGATGACGCGCAGATAATCGTCCATCACGCTGTGCTGGCGGACGCTGGCGAAGCGCCAGAGCAGATAATCGTCGACGCGGCCCGTGCGGATCACCTGCACGTCGAGCTGGAGGCTGCCGCGCGTCACGCCCTTGACGTCCGCCTCGCCGTCCCGCCAGGCCGCCCGGCCGGCCTGTGCGAGCCGGTCCTGGTCGCGCTGGGGGACCTTGATCTCCGGCGGCGCCGGATAGCCGGGGAACCACTCGCCATATTGATCGCTCGCGCACACGATCCGGCCGGTCCGGTCCGTCACCGCGATGGCGAGGTTGGCGGCCTGGGCCGAGGCGCGCGCCACCGTCCAGTCGGTCATGACGATCTGATCGGCCTGCGTCGCGGGGAACAGCCGGCGCGCATACCAGATGAGCGCCCCGCCCCCGATCACGGCGGCGGCGAACCCGCCCGCCAGCACCCGATCCTGCACCAGCCACAGCAACAGGGCGCCGCTCAGCAGCGCCGCGCCCACGATCACCGGCAGGGGATTGAGCCGGGGTTTGTCCGACGTCAGCGAGAGGAGATCGCCGCGATGGGTGCCCGGCCCGATCGCCTTCACGATGCCTGTCCCCGCAGGGCCTGTTCCCGCAAGGTGAAGTCATCGGCCTCGCCGGAGACGCGCCGCGCGGCGCGCAGATGCGCCCGGTGGCGCCATTTGCGCGCAAGGCGGCCCCGCCACAGCCAGACCGCCGCCAGATAGCCGATGGCCGCCGAGACGATCGACACGATGGCAAGGCCGAACAGCAGCGTCGGCGCGGCATCGGAGACCAGCCAGCGCGTCCACTCGCCCACGCTGGCATGGCGCTCCAGCAGCGCCATCACCTGGCTGACATTGCCGGTCCGCCCGAGCAGCGTGCAGCCCACCCAATAGGAGGCCGCGAGCAGGAACGGCGTCGTCGCGGGATTGGAGAGGAACGTCATCGCCGCGGCGATCGGCACATTGGCCCGCAGCGGCAGCGCCAGCAGCGCCGCGCCGGCGATCTGGAGGCCGGGGATCAGCAGGAAGATGCCGACCAGAAGGCCCAGCGCCACGCCGCGCGGCACGGAGCGGCGCGTGAACCGCCAGAGTTCCGGCGCCAGGATGCGGTGCGCCACGGGCCGCAGGATGCGGATCTGCTCCAGGCTCTCGCGAGTCGGCATGGCGGAATGCCACCATGCGACAAGGCGATCGCGCCGACGCCCCATCAGCCGCGTTCCCGCATCAGGCGGCTCTGCTCGCGCTTCCACTCGCGCTCCTTGGTCGTCTCCCGCTTGTCGCGGACATTCTTGCCCTTGGCGAGCGCCAGCTCCACCTTGGCCCGGCCGCGCTCGTTGAAATAGACGCTGAGCGGCACCAGGGTCATGCCCTGCCGCGCGACGGCGCCGTGCAGCTTGGCGATCTCGCGCGCGTTGAGCAGCAGCTTGCGCGGCCGGCGCGGCTCGTGATTGAAGCGGTTGCCATGGCTGAACTCGGGAATGTTGCTGTTCACCAGCCACACTTCCTCATCCTGCAACTCGGCATAGCTCTCGGTGATCGAGCCGTCTCCGAAGCGGAGCGACTTCACTTCCGTCCCGCGCAGCACGATGCCGGCCTCGAACACGTCCTCAATGGCATAGTCGAACCGCGCGCGCCGGTTCTCGGCGACGGTCTTCACCTTGTTGAAGGTCTGGGGACGCGGTCGGGCCATGGATGATGTCTTCTCGAAAACGGAAACTTACAGGTAGGAGATGAACCGGCCCTAAACCAGACCCGCGATCTCCAGCGCCCGGTCGACCGTCGCGCGCGCGGCGCCCGATGGCCAGGTGATCGGCAGGCGCACGTCGGTCGGAATATCCGGCCGCACGCGCGAGAGCGCATATTTGACCGGGCCGGGCGAGGCATCGCAGAACATCGCGTCATGCAGGGTGTAGAGCCGGTCCTGCAACGCCAGCGCCTCCTCCCAGCGCCCGTCCAGGCAGGCATTCTGGAAATCCGCGCATTGCCGGGGCGCGATGTTCGCGGTGACGGAGATGCAGCCGCGCCCGCCCATCGCCATGAACCCCAGCGCCGTCTCGTCATTGCCGGAAAGCTGGCAGAAATCCGCGCCGCAGGCGAGCCGCTGGGCGGTCACGCGGCCGAGATTGCCGGTCGCGTCCTTCACGCCGACGATGCTCTGGAACTCCTCGCGCAGCCTGTGCATCACCGGCACGCCGATATCCGTGATGGTCCGGCCGGGCACATTGTAGAGGATGACCGGCAGGTCGCACCGCTCGGCCAGATGCGCGAAATGCTGGTAGACGCCATCCTGGTTCGGCTTGTTGTAATAAGGCGCGACGACGAGCGCGGCGGTGGCCCCGGCGGCCTGCGCGGCATACATATGGTCGAGCGCGATCCGCGTGTCGTTGGAGCCGCAGCCGGCGATCACGGGCACGCGCCCTGCCGCCTGCTCGACGCAGATGCGCACCACGCGATTATGCTCCTCGATGGTCATCGTGGCGCTTTCGCCGGTCGTTCCGCACGGCACCAGCGCGCTCGAGCCCTGCTCGATCTGCCAGTCGACGAGCGTCCGAAACGCGGTTTCATCCACCCTGCCATCCCGGAATGGCGTGATTAGTGCCGGAATCGAGCCGGAAAACATGAAAAAACTCCTTCAAAGCGCGCACTTGGACGGGCATAGTGGGCCCATGCACGCGCCCGTTCACCGCTCGATCATCAAGGCTCTGCCATAATGCAGCGCATGGGAAAAGACTTTCGCTTGCCGGCATTCGTGCTCATGGCGATCCTCGCCTCCAGCGCGACGGTCGCCTCTTCGCAGATACCGCCGGCGGGACGGGGCGCGGCTCAGCCCGCGGTCCTGAGCGATGCGCAGGTCAGCGCCGCCATCGATCAATGGCGGCGCATCACCCGCAGCGATACGCTCGGCTTCGCCACCTATGCCGATTTCCTGATCGCCAATCCGGGCTGGCCGGACGAATCGCGCCTGCGCGGCATCGCCGAGCGGTCGATCAATCCGGATCTCGACGATCCCGCCCGGATCCTCGCCTTTTTCGAGCGGTTTCCGGCGCGCAGCGCGCAGGCCAAGGCCGTCCATGCGCTGACCCTCGCCCGCCTCGCCCGGCTGGATCAGGCCCGCGACATGGCGCGCCTCGCCTGGGCGGCCGGCCCGATGGACCAGCCCATCGAGGACCGGCTGCGCATGCAGTTCGGCGCGTCCTTCACACCGGACGATCATCTGCGCCGCGCCGATACGGCGCTGTGGCTGCGGCGACCGGACACCGCCGAGCGCGTGCTGGCCAATATTCCGGTGACGCGCCAGGCCACCATGGCCGCGCGCATCGCCTTCCAGCGCAAGGCGCCGGATGCCGCAGGCAAGATGAGCGTTGCCGATCCCATCGGCATGATGGACGCGGGCTATCTGGCGGACAAGGCGCGCTGGCTGGTCGATACCGGCAACAGCATCGCCGCCCGCCAGTTGCTCGCCTCGCGCGGGCCGCTCGCCATGCGGCCCTCCGACGCGGAGAAATGGTACGAGGTGATGCTGGCGCAGGCCCGCGCCGCCGCCACCGACACGCAATGGACGCTGGCCTATACGATCGCCTCCAGGGTCGACGACGCCTTCGCGCCCGGCACGGACATCAGCGCCCAGTCGCTGGGCGTGCGGGACGATTATACCAGCCTCGTCTGGCTGGCGGGCACCGTCGCGCTCAACCAGCTCCGCCGCCCGGCCGACGCGGAAGCGATGTTCCAGCGCTACGCCGCCGCCGCGCGCTCGCCCCAGACCGTCTCGAAGGGCTATTACTGGGCCGGCCGCGCCGCGCTCGCCGCCGGCCGCACCGATGCCGCCAATGCCTATTTCGCGCGGGCCGGCACGTTCACGGACCAATATTACGGCCTGTTGTCGCTGGAGCGGCTCGGCCAGCCGATCCCCCGCCCCGCCGCCGCGCACCGGGTGCAGATCGACGCGGGCGAACGCACCGCGTTCAACAATCGCAGCGTCGTGCGCGCCGCCCGCCAGCTGGGCACGGCCGGCCAGTATTTCGAGCAGAGCAAGATGCTCGACGCGATCGCGCGCGCGGCTCTCACCGAGCATGACCAGGCGCTGGTGAGCGAGCTTTCGCGCACCCTCGCCCGGCCTGACCTGCGCGTGAACGCGCGTCGCACCGGCATGTCCAGCGGCCTCGTCGAGACCGCCAGCGACTATTATCCGAGCCTCGACGTGCCGGACGATCTCGCCTCCAACTGGACGATGATCCACGCGATCACCCGGCAGGAGAGCCAATTCTATCCCCGCGCGATCAGCCCGGTGGGCGCGCGGGGCCTCATGCAGCTCATGCCCGCCACCGCGCGCGAGACGGCCGGCCAGATCGGCCTTGGCTATTCCGAGAGCCAGCTGTGGGAACCGGCCTATAATATGCGGCTGGGCAGCACCTATTTCCAGCGGATGCTGCGCTATTATGGCGGCAGCTACGTGCTCGCCGTGGCGGCCTATAATGCCGGTCCGGGCAATGTGAACAAATGGCTGCGCAGCAATGGCGACCCCCGCCTCGCCGGCTCGGACGTGATCCAGTGGATCGAGGACATCCCCATTTTCGAGACGCGCAACTATGTGCAGCGCGTGCTGGAGAATGCCGTGATGTACGACATGCTGAGCCCCCGCCAGCAATTGTCCGCGGTCAACGCGCCGCTCAGCCGCTATCTCGGCAAGGCCCGGCCGGGCTGATGCCCGTCCTTCCAGGAGAGACTTTACATCATGACTGACGACAAGAGCGCATCCGACACGCCGGCAACCCCGCTGCCCGGATCGGATGCGAACGACACGCCGCTGTCCAGGTCCAGATGGGTGGGCGTGGGCATCGGTTCGGCCGCGCTTGTCGCCGCGCTCATGTATGCCACCAAGCGCCGCGTCAGGAAGTGAGCGCCGGCGACCAGCCCAACTATATCACGGCGGGCGGACTGGCCGCGCTGCGCGCCGAATATGACGAGCTGCTCGGCAAGGAGCGGCCGCGCATCGTCGAGATCGTGAGTTGGGCGGCGGGCAATGGCGATCGCAGCGAGAATGGCGACTATCTCTACGGCCGCAAGCGCATGCGCGAGATCGACCGGCGCCTGAAATGGCTCGCCCAGCGCATGAAGGCCGCCAAGGTCGTCGAACCCGCCAGCCAGCCGGACAAGAGCCGCGTCTTCTTCGGCGCGACCGTCACCATAGCGGACGAGGAGGACCGGCAGCGCACCGTCACGCTCGTCGGCAATGACGAGGCCGAGGCCGGCGATGGACGGATCGGCTGGGGCAGCCCGCTCGCCCGCGCGCTGCGCGGCGCCGGCATCGGCGACCTGCGCCGCGTCATGCTGCCCGGCGGCGAGAAGGAATGGGAAATCGTCTCGATCGACTATCCGGGCTGACCGCCCGCCGATAATCTTCGCTCAATCCCCCTTGGGCGCATAGCCATAGGCCTGCCGCGCCAGCTCGACCACGGCGGGATCATTCTCCGGCATATCCATCGGCACATGCTTCTCCAGCGCGTCGGCGACCTGCTTCAGCGCCGCGATGCGGCCCGACTTGCGGTCGTTGCCGTCGATCACATGCCAGGGCGCCCACCGTGTATCCGTGCGGGCGAACATGTCCTCCATCGCATCGAGATAGTCCTTCCGATGGGCGCGATTGCGATAATCCTCGGTGCCGGTCTTCCAGCGCTTGAACGGATCGTCGAGCCGCTGGGCAAGCTGCTTGTCCTGCTCCTTCTGCGTTACATGCACGAACAGCTTGACCATCGCGGTGCCGCTGTCGACCTGCTGTGCCTCGAACTCGTTGATCTCGTCATAGGCGCGCTTCCACTCCTTCTGCGCGCAATAGCCCTCGACCCGCTCGACGAGCACGCGCCCATACCAGCTGCGATCGAAGATCGCGATGTGCCGGTCCGCCGGCAGCCGCGTCCAGAAGCGCCACAGGAAATGATGGCCGCGCTCCTCCTCGGTCGGCGCGGAGATGGGCCAGACCTTGTAGTAGCGCGGATCGAACAGGCCGGTCATCCGCTTGATGATGCCGCCCTTGCCGGCCGCGTCCCACCCCTCCAGCATCACCACGCTGCGCTTGCCGTGCACGATATGGGCGACCTGTATCTTCTCCAGCCGCTTCTGCAGCTTCACGAGATCCTTGTCGAAATCGCCGTCATAGTCGGCGCCTTTTTCATAGTCGGAGAGCTTGATGGTCATGTCGGCCATCCTTTCGACCGCGACCGCTCCGGTCAAGGGCTCAGCGCAGCACCGTTTCGCTGTCGATCACATGGACGTCGTGCATCTGGTCCAGATAAGCCTCCAGATACCATTTGTGCGAGACGCCCACGATCACCAGCGTGCGCTGTCCGGGCGAGAGGGCCATGGCGTCCCGGATATTCGCCGCCATGCGCAGGTTGCGCGTCTCCCAATAGCCGACATAGGCGCGCCCGAACTGCTGGGGCGACGTGTCCGCCAGCGCCGCGCCGAAATCGCTGTCATAGACCAGCCGCGCCTGCTCGGGCGCATTATAGGTGCGGTAGAGGGCCAGCACGCCGTCGCTGCCCCGCAGGCCCGCGCTCAGCGTCTCGTCCATCGCCTTGCGACGCGCGGTGGCGGGATTGTCCCACAGCCGGGAGATGATCGCGCCATAGGCCGCCTCATCGGGCACCGGCGCGTCGGCGCTATGGTCGTCCATCGGATGGACCCGCTCCAGCCCCAGCCGCGCGGCGAGCGGCGCGGCGATCAGGAAGTTCTCGTTGCGCCGGCCCTGCAGCGTGGCGAGCCGCGCCGCCAATGCCGCATCGAGCCCGTCCCCCGCACGCCGTTCCGCCACGGGCAATCGCAGCCACTGGACCAGCGCGGAGGCCTGATCGCCCGAGGCCAGGAACAACGCCGCGAGGTGGCGGCGCTGGGCGGGCGTCGGCGCGTCCGGCCACTCCGCCAATGTCCGCTCGACCGCCTGGCTGGCCGCCGGCACATCCAGGCCGGTCGCCTGACGGGCCGGCGCCGGGTCCCAGCAATAGCCCTCCACCGTCTCCGCATAACGGTCCGGATAGCGGCGGAGCATGTCGCATTGCGGGCCGGACAGGGCCTCGATCGCGATGATGCCGGGGCGCCAGCCGGCCAGACGATCGAGCAGGCCATCGAGCCCGCGCGCATCGAAATCGTCCGGCCAGCCCGACAGGTGCGGCGTGCCCAGCACCATCAGGTCATTCGGTGCGCCGGACACCGCCGGCTTGAGCGCGCCCGGCGCGAAGCTGCGCATGTCCGCATGCGCGGCGGGCGTGACGGCGGCGGCCAGCAGCGCCGCAAGCAGGGAACGGGACAGGGACATGGGGCCTCCACAGCGATGGGTGAGGCCCCAGTCTAGTCTTACCGTATTATAACATCAATACAGTTGGACGCGATCAGCCCTTCTGCGGCTCGACCGTGCGGATATGCAGTTCCCGCATCTGCTTGAGGCTGGCCGGGGACGGCGCGCCCATCAGCAGGTCCTCGGCGCGCTGGTTCATCGGGAACAGCGTGATCTCGCGCAGATTCTGCGTGCCGCACAGCAGCATCACGATGCGGTCGACGCCGAACGCCGCGCCACCATGGGGCGGCGCGCCATATTGGAAGGCGCGGTAGAGACCGCCGAAACGCTCCTCCACATCGGCCTGGCTCAGGCCCACCTTCTCGAACGCGGCGACCATCGTCTCCGGCTTGTGGTTACGGATCGAGCCCGAGGCGATCTCATAGCCATTGCAGACCACATCATATTGATAGGCCTTGAGCGAGAGCGGATCGGCGCTTTGCAGCGCCTCCAGCCCGCCCTGCGGCATCGAGAAGGGATTGTGGCTGAAATCCAGCTTCTTCTCGTCCTCGTCCCATTCGTAGAAGGGGAAGTCGACGATCCAGCACAGGTCGAACCGGTCCTTGTCGATCACATCGAGCTGCTCGCCCGCCCGCGTGCGTGCGAGGCCCGCCAGCCTGGCGGCCTGATCGGCCTTGCCGGCCGCGAAGAACACGCCGTCATTGGGGCCGAGGCCCAGCGCCGCGATGAGCTCTGCCGTGCGCGCCTCGCCATGATTCTTGGCGATGGGGCCGCCGGGCACGCCATCCTTGATGTTGATGTAGCCCAGGCCCGAAAAGCCTTCCGTGCGCGCCCAATTGTTCATCTCGTCGAAGAATTTGCGGCTGCCCGCGCCCGCGCCCGGCGCCGGGATCGCGCGGATGACGCCGCCGCCCTCGACGATGGAGGCGAAGATGCCGAAGCCCGACTCGACGAAATGCCCGGTCACGTCGCTGATGAGGATGGGGTTGCGCAGGTCCGGCTTGTCGCTGCCATATTTGAGCATCGCCTCTTCATAGGGGATGCGCGGCCACTGGCCGGCCGGCGTGACCGGCTTGCCGTCCGCGAAACGCTCCATGACGCCGGACATGATCGGCTCCAGCGTCTCCCAGATATCCTCCTGCGTGACGAAGCTCATCTCCAGGTCGAGCTGGTAGAACTCGCCCGGCAGGCGGTCGGCGCGCGGGTCCTCGTCGCGGAAGCAGGGCGCGATCTGGAAATAGCGGTCGAAGCCCGCCACCATCAGCAGCTGCTTATATTGCTGCGGCGCCTGCGGTAGCGCGTAGAACTTGCCCTGATGGATGCGGCTGGGCACCAGGAAGTCGCGCGCGCCCTCCGGCGAGGAGGCGGTGAGGATCGGCGTCGAATATTCGGTGAAGCCCGCGCCTTCCATGCGGCGGCGCATGTCCGCGATGATCTGCGTGCGCTTGACGATGTTGCCGTGCAGCGTGTCCCGGCGCAGATCGAGGAAGCGATAGCGCAGGCGGATATCCTCGGGATATTCCTGCTCGCCGGCGACCGGCAGCGGCAGCTCCAGCGCCGCCGACTGCACCACCGCCTCGACCGCGCGGATCTCGATCTCGCCGGTCGGCAGGTTGGGATTGATCGCTTCCTTCGCGCGCAGCTCGACCGCGCCGGTGATGGTGACGACGCTCTCCGGCTTCAGGCTCTCGATGACCGAGAAGACCGGCCCGCCCACCTCCGTCACGATCTGCACCATGCCATAATGGTCGCGCAGGTCGATGAAGACGAGATCGCCATGATCGCGCTTGCGATGCACCCATCCGGAGACCCGGACGGTCTCGCCGGCATTGCTTGCGCGCAGTGCGCCGCAAGTATGAGTGCGATAGGCGTGCATGACGACTGGCCTTTATTTCATGCCCCTCATTGCGGGGGCGCAGGATGAATGACAAAGACGACCGAGCAAGCTAAGACACATATAACTAGCCGCTCTCCCGGTGTCTGACCGAGGACCGGCCCATAATAAGATCAACTGCCATATGCAAATCCATCCATTGATTACCCGGAACGATGCGCTCAGCGCCCTGTGCGAACGGATGGCGAACGCCGATTTCGTCGCGATCGATACAGAGTTCATGCGCGAGAACAGCTATTGGCCCGACCTGTGCCTGTTCCAGATCTCGGACGGCAAGGAAGCCGCTGCGATCGACCCCAAGGCGCCGGGGCTGGACCTCAAGCCGTTGCTCGACCTGCTGGTCGAGAATGACGATGTGCTCAAGGTCGTCCATGCGGGGGGCCAGGATATCGAGATCGTCTTCAACCTCACCGGCAAGACGCCCTTCCCCCTGTTCGACACGCAGATCGCCAGCATGGCGCTCAGCCAGGGCGAGCAGATCGGCTATTCGAACCTGGTCGACAGCTGGCTGGGCATCCATCTCGACAAGGGCGCCCGCTTCACCGACTGGGCGCGCCGCCCGCTCGACAGGCGGCAGATCGACTATGCGATCGGCGACGTGACCCATCTGGCGGAGATCTTCCCGCGCATGCTGGAGGAGCTGCGCAAGACCGGCCGTGGCGTCTGGCTGGACCAGGAGATGGAACGGCTCGGCGATCCGTCCAATTATGCCGTCAATCCCGGCGAGGCCTGGAAGCGCGTGCGCATCTCCAGCCGCAAGGCTGATGTGCTCGGCCGGCTCAAGGCCATCGCCGGCTGGCGCGAGATCGAGGCGCGCGACAAGAACCTGCCGCGCGGCCGCATCGTCAAGGACGAGACGCTGGCGGACATCGCCTCGCACCCGCCCCGCACGCAGGACGATCTGGGCAAGGTGCGCGGGCTTTCGGCCAGCTGGAAAGGGAACGACATCGGCGCGCGGCTCATGGCCGCCATCCAGTCCGCCCCGCCCCTGCCGCGCGACGAGATGCCCGAGCGCGACCCCGGCCGGCCGGGCCTCGGCAAGGAAGGCGCGCTGGTCGCCGACCTGCTGAAGCTGCTGCTGAAGATCCGCTCGCGCGAGATCAATGTCGCCGCCCGCCTGCTGGCGCGCTCCGACGATCTGGAGATGCTCGCGGCGGGCGTGCGCAACGGCCTCCCCATCCTCGACGGCTGGCGCTTCGAGCAGTTCGGCCGCGACGCGCTGGCGCTGGTGGAGGGGCATATGGCCTTCGCCGTGAAGGATGGTAAGCTGCTGATGACCAGAACGGAGCTGTAGCCATGCCAAGGACAAGCCCTCTTCTCGCCCTCCTCCTGCTGCCCGCCTGCACCATGGCGGCCAACCAGCCGCCCGCCCCGCCCACGGCAGGCGCAGGCCAATGTTCGACCGATGGGCTGGAGGCCTTTGTCGGCCAGAAGGCGACCGCCGAACTCGGCGCACAACTGCTCGCGAAGTCAGGCGCGCGGACGCTGCGCTGGGGCGGCCCGAACACCGCCATGACCATGGATTTCCGCCCCGACCGGCTCACCGTGAGCTATGACGACGCAATGGTCGTCACGCGCGCGAGCTGCGGCTGACAGGGCCGGCGCACCAGCAGACAGCGAAAGCCGGGTCCATGCGGCGGACGATCAGGTTTGCGCTGAGGTGACCTGCGCCTGCCCGGCCGCTCAGCTATCCAGCAAGAACCCCATGCCCATCGCCTGACCGAGCTGCCGGAGCCGCCGGTCGATCGCTTCGCCGGCGAGGCTCGCATAATCCCGGTCGAGATGCAGGATGATCGTGCCGTCGCTGATGCGCAGCGATGAGCCCTCCAGCGGCGCGGCGGCCCCGCCGGACAGGCGCTGGCACAGCCGGATGGCCAGCCCCCATTGCGTCGCGCGGCGCAGCAGGTCCGGCGTGGCCAGCCGGGCGAGCGACGGCGCGATCGCCCCGCCGCCGCCGAAATTGGTGTAGAGCGCCTGGGCGAGCACGGCCCGTTCCACCGCCGTGATGCCGACCCAGTTGCCATGCAGGGCGAACTCCAGGCCGCGCTCCTGCCGCAGGTCCGGGTTCGCGCGCCAGCCGACATCGGCCAGCAGGCATGCCGCCAGACGGATGCGCTCCCACTCGGGCGCATCGTCCGCGAACAGCGGAGCGATCCAGCCGCCGATCAGGTCGCCATGGCCGATGAAGCGGCCTTGCGCCTCTCCCTCCACGCGCGCGGCGACGAGCAGCGGGTCCTCCGCCGCCAGTTCCGGGGGCAATTGCTCGAACAGCAGGCCCTCGCGCAGCCCGAACGCGGAGACCGTGAGATCGCGCGAGCGCAGCCGCTCGGTCAGCGCACCGAGCAGATGGGCCGCGTCCGGCAGGTTGGGCAGGCGGCCGCTGCTGAGCGCCGGCACTGCTTTCAGGTCCGCCTTCTGCGCCCGGTCGAGCCACTGGACGAGCGCCTGCGGGCGGTCCACCGGCATCTCATAATGATGCAGGATCGGCAGCGGATAGCCGGTCAGCTGCATGTCGAGTCGCGCCAGCGCGCGCCAGCTCCCGCCGATCATGTAGAAAGGCAGGCCCTTCTCGATATCCTCGAAGCCGCGCTCGCGCAGCATCATGTCCAGCCGTTCGGCCAGCGCCTTGCGGCCGCCGCGGCGGATCTCGCCCAGCCGGAACACGCCGAGCGGCAGCGAGACGGCACGCCCGATGCCGCCATCGCGCACGCGGACCAGCTCCAGACTGCCCCCGCCCAGATCGCCCATGATGCCGTCCGCGCCGGGCATGCCGGAGAGCAGGCCGTGCGCGGACACGATCCCCTCGCGCTCGCCGGTGAGCAGCTGGACGGCGAGGCCCAGCTCCGCCACGCGCGCCATGAACTGCGGGCCGTTGCTCGCATCGCGCACCGCCGCCGTCGCCACGCAGCGCAGCTCGTCGACCGCCATCTCCTCGCACAGCCGCACGAAGCGCTCCAGCGTATCGAGCCCCCGCTCCATCGCCGCGCGCCCGATCTTGCCCGTGCGGCCCAGATCGGCGCCGAGCCCGGCCATCACCTTCTCGTTGAACAGCACGAACGGCACGCGGCGCGGCCCGTCATAGACGACCAGCCGCACGCTGTTGGAGCCGATGTCGATGATCGCGGTGCGGCGGAAATGGGCGCCGCGCAGGTTGGTCTGCATGGGGCGTCGGCCAAGGCGGTCAAGCAGGGTCACTGGTCGGCGGATCCGCTCAATCTCGGGTCGGAAGCGACAATTTGGGCACGGCGGCATTCTTGCGCCGCGCCGCGCCGCGTCCGGACAGCGAAGGATTTGTCATGAAATAAGTGTGCAGATTGAAGCGCTTGCCGGTGGGAGCCTCGCGAACATAGCTGCCGTCGCTCTGCAATATCCAGCTCTGCTCATTATCCAGCAGATTGGCGACCAGCACCTGATCGAGCACCTGATCATGCACGGTCGGATTGTCGATCGGCAGCATATATTCCACGCGCCGGTCGAAATTGCGCGTCATCCAGTCGGCCGAGCTGATGAACAGCCTGGCCTTGTTGTTCGGCAGGGCCTCGCCATTGCCGAATGCCCAGATGCGGCTATGCTCCAGGAAGCGCCCGATGATCGACTTGACCGAGATATGGTCCGACATGCCGGGCACGCCGGGGCGCAGGCAGCAGATGCCGCGCACGATCAGCTCGATCCGCACGCCGGCATTGCTCGCTTCATAGAGCTTCTCGATGATCGCGGCATCCACGAGGCTGTTCATCTTGGCCCAGATCGTCGCCGGCCGGCCGGCGCGCGCATAGTCGATCTCCGCGTCGATCAGCTCCACCAGCCGCGTGCGCAGCGTCAGCGGCGAGAGCGAGAGCAGCTCCATGGACTGCGGCTCGACATAGCCGGTGATATAGTTGAACACCGCCGAGGCATCCCGACTCGCGCGCGGATCGGCCGTGAAGAAGCTCAGGTCCGTGTAGATGCGCGCGGTCACCGGATGATAGTTGCCGGTGCCGAAATGGCAGTAGGTCTTGAACCCCTCGCCCTCGCGCCGCACCACCATCGATATCTTGGCGTGGGTCTTCCACTCGATGAAGCCGTAGACGACCTGCACGCCGGCCCGCTCCAGCTGGCTCGCCCAGAGCAGGTTCTGCTCCTCGTCGAATCGCGCCTTCAGCTCGACCACGGCCGTGACCGACTTGCCGGCCTCCGCCGCCTCGATGAGCGCGCGGATGATCGCCGATTGCTTGCCGGCCCGGTAGAGCGTCTGCTTGATGGCCACCACGTCCGGATCGTCCGCCGCCTGCTTGAGGAAGGCGATGACGACGTCGAAACTCTCATAGGGATGGTGGACGACGATGTCCTTGGCGCGGATCGCCGCGAAGCAGTCCCCGCCATATTCCCGGATGCGCTCCGGGAAGCGCGGCACATAGGCGGTGAACTTGAGGTCGGGCCGATCCTCCTCGACAAGCTGGGCCAGATCGCTGATGCCCACGAAGCCGTCGATATCGACCACCATCGCCTCATGCCCGTGCATCAGCGTCTGGAGCATCTCCTCCACCGATTCGGCGACGCCGCGCTCCATCTCCAGCCGGATGATCCGGCCGCGCCGGCGCCGCTTGATGGCGCTGCGATAATAGCGGACGAGGTCCTCGGCCTCTTCCTCGATCTCGATGTCGCTGTCGCGCAGGATGCGGAACAGGCCGCTGTCGCGCACCTCGAAGCCCGGAAAGAGCAGCCCCGAGCAGCGCCGCACCAGCGCTTCGGTGGCGATGTAGCGCGCGGCCTTGCCCGGCAGGCGGATGAAGCGCGGCAGGCTTGCCGGCAGGATGACCAGCTCCTGCACCTTCTCCTTGTCCGATTCGCGCACGAGATCGAAGAACAGGCTCAGGCCCGTATTGGGAATGAACGGGAACGGATGCGCCGGATCGAGCGCCTGGGGCGTGATGACCGGGAAAATCTGCTCCAGGAAATGCGCGCGCAGCCAGTTCTCCGCCGCGGCGTCGACCGGCTCCCGATCGATCACGCTGATCTGGGCGCTGCGCAGCTTGCCGCGCAGATCGTGCCACATCGCCTGCTGCTCGGCCATCAGCGCTTCCGTCCGCGCCGCGACGGCATCGAGCTGCTGGGCCGGGGTCAGCCCGTCGGCCGAGCGCAGTTCCACGCCCTGCAGCTGCTGGCCCTTGAGGCCGGCGACGCGGACCATGAAGAACTCGTCGAGATTATTGCCCGAGATGGACAGGAAGCGGAGCCGCTCCAGCAGCGGATGCGCCGGATTGCTCGCCTCCTCCAGCACCCGCTGGTTGAAGTTGAGCCAGGAAAGCTCCCGATTGAAATAGCGCGCGCCCGCGCCGGCAATCGATTGGCCCGGATCGGCTTCAGCCACTATGCCGCGTTCCTTCGTCGCTCGTCACGCCCGGCATTGCGCCCGGCTCCGCCAGATCCGGAATCGACCGCACCGATGCGACGCTGAGCTTCTGGCCGGATGCCAGCGAAACAGCGTTGAGGCGGGCAATCACGGTATCGATCATTTCATAGCATCGCGCCGTGCGGCGGGCGAGATATTCCGGCACATCCGGGGCGAAGGCGGAGCCCGCCTGCTCCAGCCCGTGCGCGATCAGCGCGGCCACGCCCGCCTCGTCCGGCGCCAGGATGCGCGCGATGGTCGCGGTGGCCAGGCGCGTGCGCAGGTCCGGCAGCGTCACCGACCAGGGCGCCGGCGCATCCTCCACGATGAGCAGCAGCGGGGCGCCGCCATCGCGCGCCGCGTTCCACAGGTTGAACAAGCGCTCCTCGTCGCACCGTTCCGCCTCGTCGACCGCGAGGCCGCCGGTTTCCGCCTCGAACAGCCGGCCGAGCAGGCTGCGGCCCGAGCGGCGCGGCCCCATGAGCAATGCGCAGGGCGATGGCCAGCGCCGCCAGTCGCGCAGATGCGCCACCGCCGCGCTGTTGCCGCCGTGGATGAGGAGATGGCCGATGTCGTCGCGCCGGGGCCAGCCCATCGGCAGCGGCAACTGCGTCACCGCGCGCCCCCGCCGGGGGTCGGCGCTGGCGATGGCGGTGCCGGGGGCGATGACGATTGCCCGCCCCGGCGGACGATGCGCAATGTCGAACCGGAGACGGCGACCGAGAAGCCGCGCGCCTCCAGCGCCGTGCGCAACTGGTCGACCGGCGCATCGAACGTCACCTGCATCACCGATGTGCCGCCCAGCGCGAGGCTGCTCGTCGATGCCGAGCGCATGCCCGGAATACCGCGCAACAGCGTCTGCATCTCGCCGACCGAATCGACCGTCGGCGTATCGACCTGGATCGCGAAGCTGCCCGATGCCGACGCCACGACGCCCTCATCGCTGGGCAGCGCGCTCATCAGGCCGTCCAGTTCGCTCACATCGTCGATCTCCACCGCATTGAGCGGCGCCTCGATGACCAGCGACGGATCGGGCCGCAATGTGCCGCTGAGCAGCGCCTGGATGTAGAGCTGGTCCATCTTCTGGACCGCCTCGGCCATCATGCGCGGAATCTCGGCATCGCGTGCCGCCCGCAGCGTGAAGGTGCCGATGAGCTGGTTGTCCGGTCCATAGCGCGCCGCGAAATGCCCGGTGACCGGGCCGCCGGGCCAGCTGCGCTCGAGCCGGGCGATCGGCATGATGACGTCCGCCGCGCCATAGAGGTCCAGCAGGATGCGCCACCAGTTGCGCCCGCGCCGGCCGATCTGGCCGGCATTGAGCAGCATCGGATCGGCGCCGTCGCCCGCCGTGCGCACATAGTCGATCGCGCTGTCGGCGGTGCGGAACTGCGCCCAGGCCTGCTGCCAGGGCGTGGGCCGCTCGAATGTCGTGGCCGCGCCGGCATCCCACAGCACGGGAATCACCAGGAGCGGCGGCGAGCGCATCACCTGCCCGCTCACGCCGAGCGCCTGCCCGGCGCGCGCGCGGTCGAACATGACGGCGAGCGTCGCGATATAGCGATTGGGGCCGATCTGCTCCTGCTGCACCTCGATGCCGGAGACCAGGCTGTCCAGCACGCCGTCCGCCAGCATCGGGCCCGCGCCACCATTGGTGCGCGTCCAGAGCGATCGCCAGGCGAGCCGCTGCGCCAGCCGCCAGCCGGTCGCACGAGCGGTGTCGGCATTGGGCCCGGCCACGTCGACCCGCACGTCGCGCACCTCGAAATCGCCGTTGGAGGCGATCGGCGCGATTCCCCGCTCACCCTCCATCTGCGCGACCAGCACAGCCGCGAACGCCGCCAGAACCAGCGCGAAAAGGAGATGGATGGGCCGCAGGGAGGGCAGGCTGAGCGTCACGGCGCCCTTTTGGCGGCATTGCTCGGGAAAACCAAGCCTGTTTTGGCGAAGTGCCGATCCGCCTTGCGCATGGCGGTTGCCCGGCGCGGTCAACCAGGGCCATTGTGGATCGCGAACACACATCCTAAGGCGCGATCATGGACCCTAAGCATAATCAGCCCGCCGCCTATACTTATGCGCAGGCCGGCGTGGACATCGCCGCCGGCAACGCCTTGGTGCGCGCCATCGCGCCGCTCGCGCGCGCCACCCGTCGCCCCGGCGCGGATGCGGACCTTGGCGGCTTCGGCGGCTTCTTCGATCTCAAGGCCGCCGGCTTCCGCGATCCCCTGCTCGTCGCGGCCAATGACGGCGTGGGCACCAAGCTCAAGCTCGCCATCGACAGCGGCCGGCATGACACGGTGGGCATCGATCTGGTCGCCATGTGCGTCAACGACATGATCGTGCAGGGCGCCGAGCCGCTGTTCTTCCTTGACTATTTCGCGACCGGCAAGCTCGACAACAATGTTGCCGAGCGCGTGATCGCGGGCATCGCGGAAGGCTGCAGGCAGGCCGGCTGCGCGCTCATCGGCGGCGAGACGGCGGAGATGCCCGGCATGTATGCCGAGGGCGACTATGATCTGGCCGGCTTCTGCGTGGGCGCGGTGGAGCGCGACGAGGTGCTCACCGCCGACAAGGTGGCGCAAGGCGACGCGATTCTCGGCATTGCCTCCTCGGGCGTCCACTCCAACGGCTATTCGCTGGTGCGGCGGCTCGCGGCGGACAAGGGCTGGAAGCTGGACCGCCCCGCCCTGTTCGATCAGGACGTGCTGCTGATCGATGCGCTGATGGCGCCGACGCGCATCTATGTGAAATCGCTCCTCCCGCTCGTGCGCGCCGGCAAGGTGCATGGCATGGCGCACATCACCGGCGGCGGCCTGCTGGAGAATATCCCGCGTATCCTGCCGCAGGGCCTGCATGCGCAGATCGATGCCGATCTGTGGGCGCAGCCGCGCCTGATGGCCTTCCTGCAGGCGCAGGGCGGCATCGAGCCCGGCGAGATGGCGCGCACATTCAATTGCGGCATCGGCATGGCCGTGGTCGTGGCGCCGGAGAATGCCGCCGACGTGACGAAGGCGCTGACCGAGGCCGGTGAGACCGTCCATCGCATCGGCACGATCGAGGCCGGCGCCAAGGGCTGCACCGTGCGCGGTTCCGCCGAGACATGGAGCGCCATGGCGCCCTGGAGCGCAACCCACAACGCCTGACCGGGCGCGGAGATCGAATGATGCGCAAAGCTCGCGTCGCAGTCATGCTGTCCGGCACGGGCACGACGATGATGTCGCTGCTCTATGCCTCGCGGCTGCCCGATTCGCCCTATGAGATCGTCCTCGTCGCCTCCAACGTGCCCGAGGCGCGCGGGCTGACCGTGGCGGCGGCCGAGGGCATCGCGACCTTCGCGCACAGCCACAAGGGGCTCGACCGCGCGGCGCACGAGGCCATCATGCAGGCCGAACTGGCGCGCGCGGGCGCGGACTATGTCGCGCTGTGCGGCTATATGCGCATCCTGACGCCGGATTTCGTCACGCGATGGGAGGGGCGGATGCTCAACACCCACCCGTCCCTGCTGCCGCTCTATACCGGCCTGCACACGCACCAGCGCGCGCTCGACGCGGGGGACAGCCATGGCGGCTGCACCGTCCATCTCGTCACCAGCCTGTTGGACGAGGGGCCGATACTGGGCCAGATCCCGGTCGCCATCCTGCCCGGCGACACGCCCGAGATACTGGCCCAGCGCGTGCTCTACGCCGAATATCAGCTCTATCCGCGCACCCTGGCCGCCTATGTCGGGCGCGAGCGCGATCCGGAGTGGATCGTCGCCCGCGTGGGCGACCTCGCCCTCGCCCTGCCCGAGACGGACGCCCGCGCCTCCCACGGATCGCCCGGCTGGCGCGTGGGCGGGGAGAAATCCGGCAAGTTCTTCGCCTATGTCTCGGTCCGTCATCATGGCGAGGACGCGGTGGCCCTGCTCGTGAAGACCAGCGGACCCGACGAGATGAACGCCCTCATCGAGGCCGAGCCGGACATCTATTACCGCCCGGCCTATTATGGCGCATCCGGCTGGATCGCGCTCAGGCTCGACCGGCCCGGCGTCGACTGGGAGCATGTCGCGGAGTGGCTCGCGAAGAGCTGGCGCGCGGTGGCGCCCCGCAAGCTCACCGCGATGATGGACATTGCCGATCAGTTCTGAAGCCGCAGCGCGGGGATCAGGTCCGGGCGCCGACATATATTAGTCATGCAACAGTCCGGCGGATGTCAAAAACACCGCCTAGGCCCCGCACCGTTAACGATTTCCGTTAACGAAACGTGGGAGTTTCATCATGCGCCATATCCTGTTCGCCACCCTGACCGCGCTGGCGGCCGTCGCCACGCCGGTCGCCGCCTCGGCCGACGTGCGCATCACCGAGTTCATGTATCAGGGCGCCGCCTCGGGCGACCGCGAGTTCTTCGAGATCACCAATATCGGCGATGCGCTGGTCGACATCAGCGGCTGGTCCTACAATGACGACAACCCCAATAATCCGGTCGCGTTCGGCAACTTCTTCGGCACGCTCGGCGCCAATGAGTCGATCGTCCTGACCGAGATGACCGCAGACGCCTTCCGCGCCTATTGGAACCTCGATTCCAGCATCCGCATCTTCTCGATCGGCGGCAATTCCAACCTGGGCAGCGCCGACACGATCAACATCTACAATTCGGCGATCCAGAATGCCTCCACGCTGGTCGACAGCGTGAGCTATTCGGGCACGACGCGCGGCATCTCGCGCAATCGCCCGGTCGATGTGGACGGCAGCGTCGGCAACGACCAGTTCATCGATTCGGCCTTTGGCGACAGCTATGGCTCGACCTTCGCGCCGAGCACGCCGGCCGATCTCGGCAATCCGGGCCGCTTCCCGATCGTGCCCACCGCCGCCGTGCCGGAGCCGGCCACCTGGGCGATGATGATCCTGGGCTTCGGCCTCATCGGCGCCAGCGCGCGCCGCTCGCGCAAGCGCGCCTTCGCCTGACCGGGACAAGATAACGCCCGGCCCTTCCGTGCAGGGAGGGCCGGGCGATTTCGTTTCAGCGCGGCGTGATCCTCAGCGGAAATTATCCGCGTAGGCCTGCAATTTCAGTGTCTTGGTTGGCACGGTTACGACATGATAGGCAATGCCGTAGCGGTCGGCATAGGCGCGGGCGGCCGCTTCGCTCGGGAATTTGAGCTTCACCTGCTCCTGCGTGTCGCCAGAGCCGGACCAGCCGGTCATCGGATCGGCCTTGCGCGCCTCGGCCAGCTCGAATTCGAGCATCCAGGTCGCCGTGCGGGCCTTGCCGGATTGCAAGGCGTTCTTGGGCATCTGGTAGATCCGGGCGGACATGGAAAACACTCCCTTGGCTGAGCGCATCCGCCGTCGCCCAAGGCCGGCCGCCTGTCAAGATTTCGTGCGCGCGTCGGCCTTCTTGGTGCGCAGGGTCGCGTTCGCGCCGGCCGGGTCGTCCGGCCAGGGGTGCCTGGGGTAGCGGCCGCGCATCTCCTTGGCGACCTCGCCCCAATTGCCCGTCCAGAAGGCCGGCAGATCGCGCGTCGTCTGGATCGGGCGGCCGGCCGGCGATGTGAGCGAGAGCACCAGCGGCACATGCGCGATGCCCACGGTGGGATGCGCGGCCAGGCCGAACACCGCCTGCACGCGCAGTTCCACCGTCGGGCCGGCCGGCGCATCATAGTCGATCGGATGCTGGCTGCCGGCGGGGCTGGTGAAGGACGCCGGGGCCAGCGCCTCGATGCGCTGCGTCGCGTCCCAGCCCAGCCGCTGGGTGAGCAGGCCGTGCAGCGCGCCCGGATCGATGGCGCCCAGTCGCCGCCCGCCGGCCGGGAGCAGCAGGTCGAGCCAGTCGGCGGCATCGGCGAGGAGCGCTTCGTCGGCAATCGCATCGCCCACGCCGGCATAGCGCGCCCGGGTGCGCAGCGCCTCGGCCGCGCGGCCCCAGGGGAGCAGGCCCAGCCCCTCGTCGCGCAACGCCCGCGCCAGTGCGGCGATCACGTCCGCGCGCTCGGGCGCCTCGTCGGGACCGCTGGTCAGCCGAATCGCGCCCAGCCAGCGCTCGCGCAGCGCCTCCACGCCGCCCAGATCCTTGCGCCAGCGCACGCTGCGCCGCTCGGCGATGCGATCGGCCATGGCGGCGAACACCTCCCGCTCCTCCATCGCCACGGCGGAAAGGATGCGCGCGCCCGCCGCGCTGCCCTGGATCTCGCCGACCGCCAGCCAGGATGCGCGTGCCAGCGGATCGGTGGGGTCCAGCCGGAATGCCCGTCCGCCCGCGCTGATCCAGGTCTCGCCGCCGGCATCCCGGCGCCGGGCGATCCGATCGGGATATGCGCGCAGCAGGCAGCGGGCGAGCGCGGCATCGTCCGCCGGCGCCGGGCCGCCATCGCGATCCCCCAGCAACCCGCGCCAGCGCCGCGCCAATGCGCGCGCGCCATCCGCGCGCGGCCCGCGTTCACGCGACCATTGCGCCCGGCGGCGGGCGAGATCGGCGGACGGCCCGCCCAGTCCGCGCTCGGTGAGCAGCACCGCCGCCTCCGCCGCGATCGCCCCTTCACCGGCCTGCGCCGAGGCCAGCAGCATATGCGCCAGACGCGGATCGAGCGGCAGCTCCGCGATGCGCCGGCCATGCGCCGTGGCCCGCCCCTGCCCGTCGAGCGCGCCGATCGCGGCGAGGCGGCGGCGCGCCTCGCTGACCGATGCGGCGGGCGGGGGATCGAGCCAGCGCAGCGATGCGGGATCGACCACGCCCCACACGGCGCAGTCGAGCAGCAGGCCGGTCAGGTCGCTTTCCAGGATTTCCGGCGGATCGAAGGCCGGCAGCCCGGCGGTGGCTGCGGCTTCCCACAGGCGATAGGCGATGCCGGGCGCCTGCCGTCCCGAACGGCCGGCGCGCTGGGTCACGGCCGCCTGGCTCGCCCGCTCGGTGACGAGGCGCGTGACGCCGGCCGCCAGATCGTGCCGTGGCCGGCGCGCCAGGCCCGAATCGACCACGATGCGCACGCCGTCGATGGTGAGGCTCGTCTCCGCGATGCTGGTGGCGAGGATCAGCTTGCGCGTGCCCGGCGCGGCGGGGCGCAGCGCGGCGCGCTGCCCGACAGGGTCGAGCGCGCCGTAGAGCCTGTGGAGCGCCACCCTGGCCGGCAGCCCCGCGAGACGATCGGCCGTGCGCTCGATCTCGCCCATGCCGGGCAGGAAAGCGAGCAGATCGCCCTGCGCCTCCTCGGCGAGCGCGCGGCGGATCGCGCTTGCCATGGCATCCTCGATCCGCGCATCGGCGGCGCGGCCGATATGGCGCAGTTCGATCGGATAGCTGCGGCCCTCGCTCTCGATCACCGGCGCGCCATCCATCAGCGTGGCGAAACGCGCGCCGTCCAGCGTGGCGGACATGGCCACGAGGCGCAGATCCTCGCGCAGCCCGGCCTGCGCGTCGAGCGCGAGGGCAAGGCCGAAATCGCCCTCCAGGCTGCGCTCATGCACTTCATCGAACAGCACGGCGGAGACGCCGGCCAGTTCCGGATCGGCCTGGATGCGGCGGCGGAACACGCCCTCGGTCACGACCAGAACACGCGTGCGCGCGGATGTGCGGCTTTCAAGGCGAGTCACATAGCCGATCGTCTCGCCCGGTTTCTCGCCGGCCAGCATCGCCATCCGCTCGGCGGCGGCGCGCGCGGCGAGGCGGCGGGGCGAGAGCAGCCAGACCTGCCCCGCGCACCATGGCTCGGCGAGCAGCGCGGGCGCCACCATCGTCGTCTTGCCGGCACCCGGCGGGGCGACCAGCACGGCGCTGGAGCCCGCCCGCAGCGCGGCGAGCAAATCGGGCAGGACGGCATGGACGGGAAGATCGGTCACATCGCGCCGCTTACCGCCAGAGCATTTTCAAGTCAGGTGGATTCGCCTGACCGCCCGGAAAATGCAGGGAACAGAAGATCGCTGGCGGTGCGATCGAAGGACGGAGGGCCGAAACAAGGCGGGGGCGCCGACCTGCGCCGGCGCCCCCGCTATCGAGGCAGAAATGCGATCGCTCAAGCGAAGGCGACGCGGGGACGCGCGCGGCGCATGCTGGCGCCCACCAGCGCGAGGCCGCCGATCATCATCGCCCAGGTCGCCGGCTCGGGGACCGCACCGCCCAGCGTCACGCGGCCGAGGCGATCGTCTCCATAGCTTGCGCCGCCGGCCACCGAATAACCGAAGCTCTGCGACAGGCGAAGCACGACATCGTCACCGAGCGAGGGGATCGCCGTGCCATAGGTGAGGCCCGCGATCGCCGACGTGAACAGCGAATTGTCGATCGAGAATTCCAGCGACAGGCCGTCCGCCGTCTGGAAGAAGCTGATCCCCGAAGAAACGTCCGCGGCGCCCGCCCCACCCGGAATGAAGGCGGTGCCATTGACGATCTCGAAGCCGAGTTCCGAACCATTGCCGGTGACCGGCCCGAGGTCGAAATAGAGATTGGCGAACTGCAGGCCGGTGACGCGGTCGGCCGTGATATAGCCATAAACGGCATTCTGGTCGGCCGTGAGATAGATGTCATAGGCCGCAGCGTGGTTCTCGCTCGTCGGCGTGCCGAAATTACTGGTGGGCGCGGCGGAATTATAGCTCACGCTGGACTTGGGGGCGCCATATTCGGCGTCGAGCGTGCCATCCACCGTGATGGCCATTGCAGGAACGGATGCGAAGAGAGCGGCAACCGCGGCGATAACGAACTTGGACATTTGGACCTCCCACCTGAATTGGTGGGGACTGGGTAACCAGACGGTATAGAAAAATTAACCGGATTAACCACTTAACCGCCGCCGGAATCGCCGCCGTCCCGGAATTGAACATTAACTATTCCGGCAAACCATCCGCGTCAGGCATCATGTCCCGGGCCGCGCGGGGATGGTGAGACCGCGCTGCACGGCGGGCCGCGCGAGGCAGGCGTCCAGCCAGCGCGGCACCCGGCTCAGCGCGGCATAATCGACCAGTTCGCCGGCCTCGTAGAAGCCGACCAGATTGCGCACCCAGCCCAGCGTCGCGCAATCGGCGATGGTGAAGGCATCGCCCATCAGGAAGGCGCGGCCATCGCCCAGCCGGTCCTCGATCAGCGCGAGCATCCGCTTCGACTCGCCGACATAGCGTTCGAGCGGGCGCTTGTCCGCGATCTCGCGGCCGGCGAACTTGTGGAAATAGCCGACCTGACCGAACATCGGCCCGATATGCGCGGCCTGCAGGAACAGCCATTGCCGCACCTCGAGCTGACCGACCCGGTCGGCCGGGATCAGCCTGCCCGACTTCTCGGCGAGGTAGAGCAGGATGGCGTTGGACTCATAGAGGCCGATCGGCGCGCCGTCCGGCCCGTCCGGATCGATGATGGCCGGGATCTTGCCATTGGGGTTGAGCGCCAGGAACTCGGGCGTCCAGCTCTCGTTCTTGCCGATGTCGATCGCATGCGGCTCATAGGGCAGCGCCATCTCCTCCAGCGCGATGGAGACCTTCACGCCATTGGGTGTCGGCACCGAATAAAGCTGGATGACATCCGGATTGGCGGCCGGCCAGCGTCGGGCGATGGGGAATTGATCGAGCTTGCTCATGCGGGGCTCCTCTCCGCACGATGCCCGTCAGCGCAGGATGGCGTTGGCGTCTCGCCGGATCTTATCGCAGCGCTGCCATGGCGGACGCGCGCCCGTCAAGCCGGCCCGTGGCATCATCGCAGGTCGAGCAGCCCGATGAGCGCCAGCGCAGTGCCATTGCCCAGCAGCGCCAGCCCCGCGCCCAGGACGATCTGCAACCGTGGCTCCAGCTCCGCGCCCACGATCCGGGCCGCCAGCACCAGCCCCGGCAGTTGCAGGCCGATATAGGCCAGCATGGCCGGCGCCAGCCCGCCCTCGAGCGGCCGCCCCTGCATGAGCGCGACCACCGGATCGGCGCCCCGGAAATAGAAAAAGGCCACGGCGCCCAGCGCACCCCATATCAACAGGCCGCAGAAGACGCCGAAGACCATCCCGCCGAACCGCAGCTGGGGATGCACCGCGCCAAGAAGGCCCGCGACAAGGCCGCCGATCAGCGCGACGATGCCGAAGAACAGCCCGGCGGTGAACGCATATCCCAACAGCGGCACCGCGAGCGGCGTGCCATAATGCGCGAGCGCGGCCATGGTCAGCCAGCCAAGAACGCCCGCACCCGCGAGCGTCACCGCGCAACTGGCCAGATTGACGAGATAGGCCAGCAAACCGGGCCGCTCGGTCAGCCGGCCGAGCGTTAGCGCCATGCCGAGCAGCGGCAGCACCGCTATGAGCGCCAGCGCCTGGATGCATGCGGAGAGGGACGGCGGCGCGGCCGCGAAGCCCGTCGCGATCTCGAATCGATGCCCCGATGTGAGCCAGCTATTGCCTTGCAGCATGAGCCAGCCCAGCGCCTGACCCACCGGCCCCGCGCCGAGCGTGATGGGGACGAGACGCAGCAGGTGGAACTCGATGGCGCACAGCACGGAAAAGACGAACATCACCTTGATGGTCGCGAGAAAGACCGCCCTGAAGCCGAGACGATAGCCGCGCAGCCAGAGCAGGGCGCTCAGCACCGGCGCCCCGAAGAAGGCGAGGACGATGGTCGGCACCGCCGCGATCAGCACCAGATAGCCGAGCAGCAGCAGGCCGATCAGGAACAGGCAGCCGCCGCCGCTTCCTCCACCGCCGCCGCCACGGGCAAAGTCCTGCCCGGCCCGCGCGCCGCCGATCGCGAATGGATTTTCGAGCGCCGTGCCCGCCCGCAAACTGCCTCTGTTGAAGTCGTCAAGCCACGCCATCGCCCATCCCCCCCGGCCGCCAGCGCGGTCATGCGTAGGGCAAAGCGGGCAAAGATCAAGCGGGCGGCCGCCGGGACCGGTCGATAGCCGGCCGGACGAGCGCCGGGTTAGGCCTCAGTAAGCCCGCGCGATGGCGAACTCGACCGCCTCGACCAGCGCGGCCTTGGCGCGGGCATGGCCGAAGGGCGCGATCGCGTCGATCGCGCGCTGGCCATAATAGCGCGCCCGCGCCAGCGTATCCTCGATGGCGTTGGTGCCGGCGAGCAGGGTCTGTGCATGGTCAAGATCGGCATTGTCGCCATGCAGGCCGGACATCGCCTCCTTCCAGAAGCGGCGATCGGTTTCCGATCCGCGCGCATAGGCGAGAATCACCGGCAGGGTGATCTTGCCGTCGCGGAAATCGTCGCCCGTGTCCTTGCCCATCGTCGCGCCGTCCGAGGCATAGTCGATGGCGTCGTCGACGAGCTGGAAGGCGATGCCGAGATTGCGACCATAGGCGTCGAGCGCCATTTCCTCCGCATCGGGCCGCTCCGCCACCACCGCCGAGATGCGGCAGGCGGCGGCGAACAGGGCGGCCGTCTTGGCGCCGATGATGTCCAGATACTGGTCCTCGTCGGTCTCGATGCGGCGCTGGGCGGTAAGCTGGTTGACCTCGCCCTCCGCGATCACCGCAGAGGCATTGGCGAGGATCTTGAGCACCTTGAGCGAGCCATCCTCGACCATCAGCTCGAAGGACCGGCTGAACAGGAAGTCGCCGACCAGCACCGAGGCATTGTTGCCCCAGATCATGTTGGCGGTGCGCTTGCCCCGGCGCATCGCGCTGCCGTCCACCACATCGTCATGCAGCAGCGTGGCGGTGTGGATGAACTCGACCGCGGCGGCCAGCTTGTGGTGCCGCGTGCCGGCATAATCGAGCAGCCGGGCGCAGGCGAGAGTCAGCATCGGCCGCATGCGCTTGCCGCCGCCGGCGATGAGATGGCCGGCCAGTTCCGGGATGAGCGGGATGCGCGACTGCATCCGCGCGAGGATCACCGCATTGACGCTGTTGAGGTCCTCCGCGACAAGATCCATCATCGGCTCGAGGGTGGGCGCGGTGCGCCCCGGCATGCGGTGAATGGTAGCGCTCATGGGCCGTGCTCTGGCGAGACAGGGGCGTTTTGGCAAGCAAATTGGCTTGCCTTGTGCGGCCGGAGCGGCGAGTGATGCCGCCCGCTCGGCAACGGAGACCCTGAAGGATGGACGAAACGCTCAGCCGCTACCGCGAAAGCATCGACAATATCGACGCAGCGTTGGTCTTCATGCTGGCCGAACGGTTCAAGATCACCCAGGCCGTGGGGGAATATAAGGCGACAGCCGCCCTCCCCCCGGCCGATCCGGGCCGCGAGGCCAAGCAGATATCCCGACTGCGCCGCCTTGCGATCGACGCCAATCTCGACCCGGACTTCACCGAGAAATTCCTGCGTTTCATCATCGATGAAGTGATCCGCCACCATGAGCGGATGCGGGGGAACGACTAGACCGAACCGCACAACCCGGAACCTCCGCCCCGGTCGACAGTAATTCCACCAGCGGTTAGCATCGGGGGATCATGGAACAGCCAGCACTTGTCATCGCCCTGATCGGCGCGCTCGGCATCGGCGCGCAGTGGATGGCATGGCGGACCGGCTGGCCGGGGATCGCGCTGCTGCTGGCGGCGGGCATGATCGCCGGCCCGGTGCTCGGCCTGATCGATCCGCACCAGCTCTTCGGCGATCTGCTGGAACCGATGATCTCGATCGCGGTGGCGCTGATCCTGTTCGAGGGCGGGCTGAGCCTCAATTTCCGCGAGCTGCGGCGGACCGACGGCGCGGTGATCCGGCTGGTGCTGCTCGGCGCCCCGATCGGCTGGGCGATCGGCGCCCTCGCCTGCTATTATGTCGCGGGCCTGGTCTGGCCGGTGGCGATCCTTTTCGCGGGCATCCTGGTGGTGACGGGGCCGACGGTGGTGCTGCCGCTGCTGCGCCAGAGCAATATCGCCGCCCGCCCGCGCGCCATCCTCAAATGGGAAGCGATCGTCAACGATCCGGTGGGCGCGCTGTTCGCGGTGCTGACCTACGAATATCTGCGCCGGATGGACGAGAGCGCGACGCTCGCCGGGGTCGCGCTCTCGCTGGTCGCCGCCAGCCTGGTCGCCGGCCTGATCGGCTATGGCGCGGCCCGGGCGATCGGCTGGGCGTTCCCGCGCGGGCATGTGCCGGAATATCTCAAGGCGCCGGTGCTGCTGGTCGCGGTGATCGGCGCGTTCGTGCTCTCCAATCTGGTCCAGCAGGAGACCGGGCTGCTGACCGTGACGGTCATGGGCATCGCGCTCGCCAATATGCGGCTCGATTCGCTGCGGGATGTGCATCCCTTCAAGGAGAATATCACCGTCCTGCTCGTCTCCGGCGTGTTCGTGCTGCTCTCCGCCTCACTGGATTTCCAGGTGCTGCGGCAGTTCGAGTGGCGCTTCCTCGCCTATCTGTTCGCGCTGCTGTTCGTGGTGCGCCCCGCCACGGTGCTGCTCAGCCTGGCGTTCAGCCCGGTGCCGTGGAACGAGCGGCTGCTGATCGCCTGGATCGCGCCGCGCGGCATCGTCGCCGTCGCCATCTCCGGCCTGTTCGCGCTGCGCCTGAGCCATCTGGGCTATGGCGACGGATCGATCCTGGTGACGCTTTCCTTCGCCGTGGTCATCGCCACCATCGTCGCGCACGGCTTCTCCATCAAGCCGATGGCGCGGCTGCTCAAGGTGACGGGCCCGACCGAGCGCGGCCTGCTGATCGTCGGCGGCACGCCCTGGAGCCTCGCGCTGGCGGCGCAGTTGCGCCAGCTCGATGTGCCGGTGACGATCTGCGACAATAGCTGGCAGCGGCTCGCGCCCGCGCGGCAGGCCGGCCTTGCGACCTATCATGGCGAGATCCTGGCCGAGGCGACCGAGGAACGGCTGGACCTGACCCAGTTCCAGGTGCTCGCCGCCGTCTCGGAGAACGAGGCCTATAACGCGCTCGTCTGCATCGAGTTCGCGCCGGAGATCGGGCGCGACAATGTCTATCAGCTCGGCGATGCGAGCCATGACGATCCGCGATCGCTGCCCGAGTCGCTGCGCGGCCGGGCACTGTTCGCCTCCGGGCTGGGTGTGGAGCAGATACTGGAGCGCGAGCAACAGGGCTGGACGTTCCGCAAGACCAGGATCAGTGAGCAATTCGGGTTCGAGACGGCCCGCGCCGACCTGCCCGAGGATGCCGACATGCTGCTGCTCGTGGGCCGCAACGGCCGGCTGCGCTTCTTCACCCATGCGTCGCATCCCACGCCGCAACCGGGCGACACGATCCTGTCCTATGTGCCGCCGGCCGACTGGGCGGCCATGCGCAGCGCGGGAGAAGCAAGGGAAGAGGTTGCATGAGAGGACATATCGCAGCGGCAACGGGCCTGACGCTCGCCTGCCTGATGACCACCGCCTGCGAACGGCACGGCGCGGACGGCAACGCGGCGGCGAACGAAGCCGCTGCTCCGGCGGCCGCCGCCGACAATCAGGCGAACGCCGCCGGGGACGAGGCGCCGCGCTCCATCCTGCGTCCCGATGTCGTGCCGGTCCACGCGCCCGAGCCGCCGCCCGAGCCGATCAAGGCGGTCATCGCCTTCGGAACCTCGGGCCTCGCGCTGGACGATGCGGGCAAGCAGGCGGTGGACGCGCTGCTGGCGCAGGAGGTCGCGGCCTCGGGCGGGCCGGTCATCCTGCGCGGAAGCACGGATTCGCGCGGCGCGGATGGCGATAATCTGGTCGCCTCACGCAAGCGGGCGGAGGCCGTGCGCGCCTATATGGTCGAACGCGGCGTGGCGCCCGAGCGGATCACGCTCGTCGCGCTGGGCGAAACCCGGCCGATCGCGCCGAACGCCATGCTCGACGGCAGCGACGACCCCGAAGGCCGGGCGAAGAACCGGCGCGTGGACGTCGAGATCCAGCCGCGCATCACCGTGAAGCTGCCGGAGATCCCTGCCACTGCGAAGGACTGACCGGGCGGCCCGCCGCCGGCCGACAATTCACTTGCGGCGATAATCGGCCGGCGCCGTGAGTTTGGGCACCTGCAGGCTCGGGCGTTCGCCCAGTTCGCGGCGGAGCATGCGCATCATCCAGTCGCGATGATCGTCGAGGAAGTCGGGCAGGTCGTCCGGTCGGCTGGGATCGAGCACCGGAACCTCCCAGGCGCTGGCCGGCTGTGCGCCCTCGCGCATCTCCTCGGCGGCAGGATCGTCCGGCCGCGCGACATGCTTGCCGGCATAGATATTGCCGTTGAAGTTCACGTCCAGCGGCGGCGGGAAGCCGGGCCCGTCGATATAGCGCCCGTTCGACCGGCCGGTCTCATAGCCGTAGCGCGCGGTGCCGGCGGTGCCGAGCCAGTTGTTGCGGATCCGGATGCCCGTGGACCAGCCGTCCCACCAGGTGGCGACGACCATCTGGATGTCCTCCGCGCCGGCATGGATGACATTGTCGGCGATCAGCGCATCGGTGGCGCCGCCGAGCTGGAAGATGCGCTCATGATCATTGTAGCTGACATTGAAGCGGACGACCGTGCCGATATTCCCGAGATTCTCGGCCGGATTGGCGCCGACCGGGGTGCAGATGAGCAGGAAGCCGCCTTCATTGTCGTGGCTGTAATTGTAGAGCAGCGTCGTGCCGCGCGAGTTGAAGTCGGAATCGAAGCCCTGCCCGTCCAGCAGGCCATGGGTGAAGGACGCCTCGTTGAGCTGGATCAGCGTGTTGTCCGTGCTCCACTGCCAGATCGCGACATTATAGCCTGGCGCGCGCGCGGCGGCATGGCGCACGATATTATGCTCGACCAGCGCGCCGTCCGTGCCGCGCGGCACGATGCCGTCCCCGCCGATATCCTCCAGCACATTGTCGCGGATCACCACATAGCGGCTGGGGAACCAGCGGGCGATGTTCACCTGATCGCTGATCCCGGCGATACCCGAGCGGTCGACGCGCCAGATCAGGTTGCGCTCGATGGTGATGCCCTCGAAGCGCGTGGGCACCCCGGTGAGCGCGGCGGTGGCGGAGAAGACGATGCCGCCATTGTCCTTGCGCTCGTTGGTGCCGTTGACGTCGTGGATATAGAGATCGCGCAGCACGATATTCCTCGCCACGCCGAAATCGGCCTCGTTGACGAATACGCCGCGCCGGATCGGCGTGCCGGGACCGTTGTTGGTGATCTCCAGGCCGCTGATCGTCACATTGTCGGCATTGCGGATCTCGACCGCATTCTCGGCCACCCCGCCCGCCTCGATGCGCGGGCGCGGGCCATCGCCCAGCCGCGCGACGGTGATCGGCGCGCCCTCCGCGCCCGAGCGGGTGATGAGCAGCGGCTCGCGCCAGACCGATCCGGCGACGAGCAGCACCATGTCGCCCGGCTTGAGCGGCGCCTGCTGCAACCGCGCCAGCGAGCGCCACGCCTGATCGGGGCTGAGGCCGGTGCGGCGATCGTCGCCCCGGACCGAATCGACATGCCAGGCCTCGGCATGGGCGCCGGTCGCGGCGGAGAGGGCGAGCAGGAAGGCCGAACGTCTGGTCACTGGGTCGTCCACGGATCGAGGATCAAGAAAAAGGGCCGCCAGATCAATCCGGCGACCCCCTATCTCGTCGTCATCCCCGCAAAAGCAAGGATGTCATAATGACTTAGCCGACAATCTCTTCCGGCTTGAAGAAATAGGCGATCTCGATCGCGGCATTCTCGTCGCTGTCCGAGCCATGGACGCTGTTCGCCTCGATGCTCTCGGCAAGTTCCTTGCGGATGGTGCCGGGCTCGGCATTGGCCGGGTTGGTGGCGCCCATGATGTCGCGGTTGCGCTGCATGGCGTCCTCGCCCTCCAGCACCTGCACGACGACCGGGCCGGAGATCATGAAATCGACCAGTTCGCCGAAGAAGGGACGCTCCTTGTGGACCGCGTAGAAGCCCTCGGCCTGCTCGCGGGTCATGTGGATGCGCTTGGAGGCGACGACCCGCAGGCCGGCGTCCTCGAGCATCTTGGTGACGGCGCCGGTCAGGTTGCGGCGGGTCGCATCGGGCTTGATGATCGAAAAGGTGCGGGTAACCGCCATGGGAGTGCTCCGAAATCTGTGCTGAATGAAAAGACGCGCGCGCTCTAGCGGCGAAGGCGCGCTGGATCAAGGGGCGCGCGCCGCCCGCGCTTCAGGCCCGCGCTTCAGGCAGTGCGCGGCCCGAGCATGATGATGGCGACGCCCAGCAGGCAGACCAGCGCCCCGCCCACGTCCCATCGGTCCGGCCGCAGCCCTTCCACGGCCCACAGCCAGAGCAGGGAAGCGGCGATGTAGATGCCGCCATAGCCCGCATAGGCGCGCCCCGCCGCCTCGCTGTCGACCAGCGTGAGCAGCCAGGCGAACAGCGCGAGCGAGACCATGCCGGGGACGAGCCAGAGCGGCGAGCGGTCCAGCCGCAACCATGCCCAGAAGGCGAAACAGCCGGCGATCTCGCAGAAGGCGGCGCCGATATAGGCGAACATGGTGGGCATCAGCGGCGTGGCGTCCCGCGCCGGTCGTCCGCCCGCCTCACGGGCCCTGCCGCCATTTACCGCCCTCCTGCCGCCAGAAGCGCGGCGTGACGCCGTCCGTCCTGGCGAGCGCGCGCCAGGCGGCGCGGGCCTCGTCGATGCTGGTCTCGTCGAAGAAATAGAAGGCCCGCTCGAAGCCGAGCGCTTCCTCGCGCCAATGGCCGTCCGCCAGCGCGATGTGGCGCGCCGCGTTGACGGGCGCGCAGGCGGCCGAGAGCAGGATCGGCTGAACGTCCGGCATGGGCGCATCGTCATGATCGTTGGCGAGATAGGTGTCCGGGCCGGCGCTCCACAGCGCGCGCGAGATCGCCTCGCGCTGCGCGCGCGCGGCCGAGACGACGAGGAGCCGGCCGCCCTCCCCCACGATCCTGCGGGCGATGGCCGGGATCACCGCTTCGGCCGGATCGCGCGTGAGCTGGTAGAAATCGACCTGCATGGCTCGCCTCCCGGCAACCTCACTCCTGACGGCCGCTCATCCCGCCTGATAATGGTCGCGGATCAGCTGGTCGAGCAGGCGCACGCCATAGCCGGTCGCGCCCTTGTCCCATGTCGCGCCGGGCTTGTCCGCCCAGACCATGCCGGCAATGTCCAGATGCGCCCATTTCACCCCGTCCTGGATGAAGCGCTTGATGAACTGCGCCGCCGTGATCGAGCCGGCATAGCGCGGGCCGATATTCTTGATGTCGGCGATCGGGCTGTCGAGCAGCTTGTCATAGGCCTCGCTGAGCGGGAAGCGCCACAGCTTGTCGCCGCTTTCCAGACCGGCGGCGAGCAGCTGGTTGGCAAGGCCGTCATCATTGGCGAACACGCCGCCATGCTCATGGCCGAGCGCGATGATCATGGCGCCGGTGAGCGTGGCGAGATCGAGCAGCACGGCGGGCTTGTAGGTCTCCTGCGCCCACCACACCGCGTCGCACAGCACGAGCCGGCCCTCCGCGTCGGTGTTCAGCACCTCCACGGTCTGGCCGGACATGGTGGTGACGATGTCGCCGGGGCGCTGGGCATTACCGTCCGGCATATTCTCGACCAGCCCGCAAATGCCCACGACATGCGCATTGGCCTTGCGCCCGGCCAGCGCCTTCATGGTGCCGGCGACGGCGCCGGCGCCGCCCATGTCCCACTTCATGTCCTCCATGCCCGGGCCGGGCTTGAGCGAGATGCCGCCGGTGTCGAAGGTGACGCCCTTGCCGACCAGCACGAGCGGCGTGGGCTCCGCGCCGCCGGTGCCGTCCCAGCGCATGACGAGCAGGCGCGGCTTGCGCACCGAGCCCTGCGCCACGCCGAGCAGCGCGCCCATGCCCAGCTTGGCCATGTCCGCCTCGTCCAGCACGCTCAGCTCGATGCCGAGATCGGTGAGCGGGCGGCAGCGCTCCACGAAGCTCTCCGGATAGAGGATATTGGCCGGCTCGGAGACCAGCTCGCGCGTGAAGGCGACGCCGGCGGCGAGCGCCTCCATGTCCGCCCAGGCCGCCGCGGCGCCGTCCTCACCCGTCACCAGCGTCAGCGTCTCGAGCGTGGGCCTGGACTTTTCCGCCAGCTTGGTGCGGTAGGTATCGATCCGCCAGCTGCGCAGCAGGGCGCCGAGGCCCAGATGCGCGAGCGCGGTGGCGTCCAGCCCGGCCCCGTCGACGGCGGCCTGCGTCACGCCCGATGTCAGCAGGCGCGCGGTGATCGCGGCGCCCGCCTTCTCCATGTCGGCGGGCGCGCCGGCGCCGGTGCCGACCAGCAGCAGGCGCAGCGTCTCGCTGCCCTCGGTGGTGAACAGCTCGACGAGCGCGCCGGCTTCCCCGGCGAAGCGCGAGGCGGTGGCGGCCTGGGCGGCCAGCGCCTTCGCCTCGATGGCGGGCTCCACCGCCGCGCCCTTGGCGATCGGCACGATGAGGCAATTCACATCGCTGGGACGGGTGGCGCTGAGGGCGATCTGCATGACGGATGCTCCTGAAGACTCTGGAAACTGGCGCCGCAAGGCGCACCGGATGCGCCCCGAATAGCGAAGCTGTGGCCCACGCGCCACGGCAAACGGCGCGATCAACGCGATTTCCTGCACCGCAAGACGATTGCGATAGGCTCGCTCCGATGCAATAGGCGGCGAGTGGACGCGTGGCGCATGATTCCGGCTTGCCGGACCGAAAAGACGGACCCGGCGCCTTTGGCGCGCCGTGGCGACAACTGGGCGACCCGCGCCATGCTGCGCGGGCTTGTCCTGCCGACGGCGCTCGTCTCGATCAGCCTCACCTTGCATGCCGGCGCGGCGCACGCCCAGCAGGATGGGCCCGAACTCCAGACCCCGCCGGATGCGCCGCGCGACGTCGCCCCGCCCGGCCAGCCGGTCTCCGCGCAGGAGATCAGCTTCGAGGCCGACCGCATCGATTATAATCAGGATAGCGATGTCGTCACGGCCAGCGGCAATGTGCGCGCCGCGCGGCAGGGCGTGACGCTGGCGGCGGACTCGGTCGCGTGGAATCGGAAGGACGGCACGGTGGTCGCGCGCGGCGACGTCGTGCTGGTCAACGAGAAGGGCGACAAGGCCTATGCCGACGAGATGGACGTCACCGAGAGCCTGCGGGACGGCATCATCGACAATCTGCTGATCGTCACCCAGTCCGGCAACCGCCTCGCCGCCGTGAAGGGCCAGCGCCAGGGCGAGATCTACATCCTCGAACAGGCCGCCTATACGCCCTGTCGGGTCGAAACCGACGCCGGCTGCCCCAAGGACCCGACCTGGCAGATCCAGGCGGACCGCGTGGTGCTGGACATGGCGAACGAGCGCGTGCGCTATGACGGCGCGCGCGTCTCCCTGCTCGGCATGCCGCTCATTCCGCTGCCGGGGCTGCGCCACAGCATCGGCGACGAGGGCGGCAGCGGACTGCTGGTGCCCAGCATCGGCTATGACAACCGCAATGGCTTCGAATTCGCCCTGCCCTATTATTGGCGGCTCGACAGCAATCGCGACCTGACGCTGACGCCGCATGTGTTCAGCGGCGTGCTGCCGATGCTGGAAGGCAATTACCGCGCGCTGCTCTCCAGGGGCGCCTATCAGATCACCGCCTATACCACGGTGAGCGGCCGCACCTCGCTCGACGATCCGAGTGTCACGACCAGCCAGGACCGGTTCCGCGGCTATCTGGCGGCGAGCGGCAAGTTCCAGTTCGATCCGCAATGGTCGCTGACCGGATCGATCCGCGCGGTGACGGACCGGACCTTCCTCAACCGCTACGACATCAGCCGCGAGGACCGGTTGCGCTCGACGCTCAACCTGGAACGGATCGGGCAGAACAGCTATCTCTCGATCGCGGGCTGGGCCTTCCAGCCGCTGCGCTCCACCACGGCCTTCGGCCAGGTGCCGATCGCGCTGCCGGCGATCGACTACCGCCTGCGCACGACCGATCCGCTGCTGGGCGGCACGGTGCAGCTGCAGGCCAACAGCCTCGCCATCCTGCGCACCGAGGGGCAGGATACGCAGCGCGCCTTCGTGGGCGTCACCTGGACGCAGAGCCGGCTCACCCGGATGGGCCAGGAAGTGACGCTGACCGGCTATGCGCGCGGCGACGTGTATCACAGCGCCCAGAACGACCTCAGCCCCACCATCATCTATCGCGGCGATCCGGGCTGGCAGACGCGCGGCATCGCGGCGCTGGCGCTCGATGTGCGCTGGCCGTTCCTGGGCCCGGCCTTTGGCGGCACCCAGCGCATCGTGCCCCGCGTACAGCTCGTGCTCGCGCCGCGCCTCGCCAATCTCTCGGTGCCCAACGAGGATGCCCGCGCGATCGACCTGGAGGATTCCAACCTCTTCGCGCTCAACCGCTTCCCCGGCTATGACCGGTTCGAGGATTCGAGCCGCGTCACCTACGGGTTCGACTATCGGCTCGACCGGCCCAACTTCACGATCGACGCGACGATCGGCCAGAGCTACCGGCTCACCGAGCGGGCGACCGTGCTGCCGGACGGCACCGGCCTCTCCGACCGGCTCTCGGACATCGTCGGGCGCTACCAGCTGCGCTACAAGGATTTCGTCCAGCTCACCCACCGCTTCCGGCTGGACAAGGATAATTTCGCGGTCCGCCGCAACGAGATCGAGGCAACGGTCGGCTCGCGCAAGACCTATGTCGAGCTGGGCTATCTGCGGCTGGATCGCAACATCACCTCAGGCGTCGAGGATCTGCGCGATGTCGAGGAGGTCCGGCTCGGCGCCCGCGTCGCCTTCGCGCGTTACTGGTCGGTGTTCGGCTCGACCAATATCGACCTGACCGGCGCCAGCGACGATCCCACCAGCAATCTGTCCGGCTTCGAGCCGGTGCGCCACCGCCTCGGCATCACCTATGAGGATGACTGCCTGGTCATGGGCCTGACGTGGCGGCGCGACTATCAGACGGTCGGCGATGCGCAGCGGGGCAATTCCTTTCAGCTGCGTCTGGTATTTAAGAATCTGGGTCTGTAAGACGATCCGCCATGCCGCGCCCCACCATGATCGCGACCGCGCGCGCTCAGCGCCGGTTAAGGCTGAACGGAGCAAGGCGCTGGTCGTTTCCCATCCCCATCGCGAGATTGGTCTGGACTTGAGAAGGATAAGTTTGACGTGAAGAGGATGTCCGTGCGCCTGACCAGAGTCCTGTCCGTCACGATCATCGCCGCCCTGCTCGCGCCGGGACTGGCGGCCCAGACGGTCGAGGACAATGACGCCGCTCCTTCCTCCGCGCTCGTGATTCCGGACAGCGTCACGCTGTTCGCCGATCGCGATCCCAATATCCGCCGCGCCACGGCGCTGGTGAACGGGGAGGTCATCACCCAGACCGACGTGGAGCAGCGCCTCGCCCTCGTCGTGCTCGCCAATGGCGGCCAGGTGAGCGACGAGGAGAAGGATCGCCTGCGCCTGCAGGTGCTGCGCAATCTCATCGACGAGACGCTGCAGATCCAGGAAGCGGCGGCCAAGGACATCCGCATCTCCCCGGCCGAACTCGACCAGAATTTCGCGCGCGTGGCCGCCAATTTCCGGTACACGCCCGCCAATTTCGCAGCCTATCTCACCTCGCACGGCTCGTCCGAGCGGAGCATCAAGCGGCAGATCGAAGGCGAGGTCGCATGGTCGCGCCTGTTGCAGCGCGAGGTGCAGCCGCGCATCAACGTCTCCGATGATGAGGTCAATGCCGTCATCGACCGCCTGAAGGCGGCCAAGGGCATGGACGAATATCGGGTCGGCGAAATCTATCTGTCCGCCACGCCGGAGACGAGCCAGCAGGTCATGCATAATGGCCAGCAGATACTGGAACAGATCAAGCAGGGCGGCTCCTTCCAGGCCTATGCCCGGCAATATTCGGAGGCCTCGACCGCGGCGGTCGGCGGCGACCTGGGCTGGGTCCGCCTCGTCCAGTTGCCCGACGAGCTGGCGGCCGCCGCGCAGCAGCTGCAGGTCGGGCAGGTCGCCGGGCCGATCGCCGTGCCGGGCGGCTTCTCCATCCTCTACATCGTCGACAAGCGCCAGGTGCTGACCGCCGATCCGCGCGACGCGCTCCTCAGCCTCAAGCAGATCAGCATCGAATTCCCGGCCGGCACCAGCGCGGCGCAGGCCCAGCAGAAGGCCAATGAATTCGGCGCCGCGATCCAGGGCCTGCGCGGCTGCGGCGCGGTGAACGACATCGCCAGCCATCTGGGCGCCAGCGTCGTCGAGAATGACGGCATCCGCGTGCGCGACCTGCCGCCCCAGCTCCAGTCCGTGCTGATCCAGATGCAGGTCGGCGAGGCCACGCCGCCGTTCGGATCGGTCAATGACGGTGTCCGCTCGCTGGTCCTGTGCGGCCGCGACGATCCGCAGGGCGCGGACACGCCGTCATTCGACCAGATCATGGCGCAAATGGAGGAGGACCGGGTCGGCAAGCGGGCGCGCACCTATCTGCGCGATCTGCGGCGCGACGCGGTGATCGACTATAACTGACGAACCGGACCCACGGCCCGGCCGGTCCGCCGCGCTGGCGCCCATCGCCATCTCGCTCGGCGACCCCGCCGGGATCGGCCCCGAAGTCATCGCCAAGGCCTGGGCGCTGCGCGATGAGGCGGGGTTGCCCGACTTCTTCGTCGTGGGCGACATGGGCGCGATCCGCGCGGTGTGGGACGGGCCGATCGCGCGCATCGACACGCCGGCCGAGGCCGCGGGCGTGTTCGCTCATGCCCTGCCCTGCCTCCAGGTCGTCGACGATTGCGAGACCCTGCCGGGTCAGCCCACCATCGACGGCGCGCGTTGCGCCCTGCAATCGCTCGAGATCGCCACCGGCCTCGCCCGCGCGGAAAGCATCGGCGCGCTGGTGACCGCGCCGATCTCCAAGGCGCAGCTCGCCCAGGTGGGCTTCACCCATCCCGGCCAGACCGAATTCGTCGCCGAGCGCTGCGGCGTCGCGCGTGACAATATCGTGATGATGCTCGCCGGGCCGAGCCTGCGGGTCGTGCCGATCACCATCCACATCCCCTTCAGCGCCGTGATCGAGACCCTGACGCCGGCGCTCATCCGCAGTCGCGCACTGGCGACGGCGCGCGGGCTGCGCCGTCTGTTCGGCATCGAGCGGCCGCGCCTCGCCATGGCGGGGCTCAATCCGCATGCCGGCGAGCATGGTCTGCTCGGCGACGAGGAGAGCCGCATCATCACGCCGGTCCTCGACCAGCTGCGGCGGGACGGCCTCGACATCACCGGCCCCCATGCCGCCGACGCGCTGTTCAGCGCGCGCAATCGCGCCCGGTACGACGCCGCGCTCTGCTGCTATCACGATCAGGCGCTGATCCCCATCAAGACGCTGCATTTCGACGATGGCGTGAACATCACGCTCGGCCTGCCGATCGTGCGCACATCGCCCGACCACGGCACGGCGTTCGAGATCGCCGGGCAGGGCAAGGCCCATCCCGGCGCGATGATCGCCGCCATCCGCATGGCCCGCGATGCCGAGCTCAATCGGCGCGCCTTCGCCGACATGAACTGACCGCATGGCCGGGCTGCCTCCGCTGCGCGACGTGATCGCCGCCCATGGCCTGCGCGCGAGCAAGGCGCTGGGCCAGAATTTCCTGTTCGACGAGCAGTTGCTGGACCGGATCGCGGCGGTGCCGGGTTCGCTGGAGGGCGCGCGCGTGTTCGAGGTGGGGCCCGGCCCGGGCGGCCTCACACGGGCGCTGCTGCGGGCCGGCGCGCTGGTGACGGCGGTGGAGCGGGATGCGCGCTGCGTGCCGGCGCTGGCCGAGCTCGCCGCCGCCTTCCCCGGCAAGCTCACCGTCATCGAGGGCGACGCGCTGGCGATCGATCCGGTGGCGGCCTGCGGTGGTCTCGCGCATATCGTCGCCAACCTGCCCTATAATGTCGGCACGGCGCTGCTGGTGGACTGGCTCGAAAGCGCGGTCTGGCCGCCCTGGTGGCAATCGGCCACGCTGATGTTCCAGGCCGAGGTCGCCGAGCGGATCGTCGCCGGGCCGGGAAGCGACGCCTATGGCCGGCTCGCGGTGCTCGCCCAGTGGCGATCGACCGCGCGCATCGCCATGCGCGTCCACCGCTCCGCCTTCACGCCGCCGCCCAAGGTGATGTCCGCGATCGTGCACATCCTGCCGGGCGAGGCGCCGGCGGGCGTGGACGTGAAGACGCTCGGCCGGCTCACCGCCGCCGCCTTCGGCCAGCGCCGCAAGATGCTGCGCCAGAGCCTCAAGGGCCTGCCCGGCGCGCTGGACGCGCTGGAGGCCGTGGGGATCGATCCCAGCCGCCGGGCCGAGACATTGGCTGTGGCGGACTATGTCGCGCTGGCGCGGCTGCTATCCTGAAAAAAGCCCGGCTTCCTGCGCCCGCAGGAGCGCCGATACCGCCTATTGATGCTCCCCGACCGCAGGCGCGGCGCCTTGCGGCGTGCCGGCGGCCGCGACGCGGGGCGCGCCGGCGCTGATCGCCGCGACGAGCGGATCGGCCACGGCGCAGCTCGTCTTGCAGAGATTGCGCAGTTGGGCCAGCGTCTCGCGCGCGCTCTCGGTAGCGCCCTTGTCCATCATCGCCAGCCCTTCACCTTGCAGGGCGAGCTGGTTGTTCGGCTCAAGATCGAGCACGCGGCCGAAATAGCGGATCGCCTTGCCCGGCATATGCTCGGCGCGGGCGATGCGGCCCAGCGCGAAATAGATCTGCGCATCCTCGGGCGTGAGCAGCAGCGCGGTCTCATAGGAATCGCGCGCGGCGGCGAGATTGCCGGCGGTCAGTGCGGCCGCGCCCCGTTCCTTCCATTGCACCGCGCGCACGTCCGCATTGGCGATCACCGGTTCCGCCGCCTTCCGCGTCAGCCCACTGCTTGCCGATAGCGCAAGCGCGCTCGCCAGAAGGATGGAGGCCGGAGTGAACCGCATAATCGTCTCCCAAATCGTGCCGCGAGCGTCCAAAACCATGAAGGATCAGCCTAGCATTGTTTTTGCAGCACCGCGAAATAAAAGCCGTCCGTGCCGTCGTGGTGCGGGGTCAGCAGCGTGCCCTCGCCCCGGACGCGCCCCGCCGGTTCGGGCCGGATGCCCCGCCATAGCCCGCCGGAACTGACGAATTGCTGAATCTGGTCCGCGCCCTCGCGATCGATGAGCGAGCAGACCGCATAGACGAGCCGGCCGCCCGGCTTCACCAGCGGCGCGGCGAGGCGCAGCAGGCGGGCCTGCAGCGCCACGACCCGATCGAGCCGCGCGGGCGTGAGCCGCCAGCGCGCCTCCGGATTGCGGCGCCATGTGCCGCTGCCGCTGCATGGCGCATCGATGAGCACCACGTCGCAAGCGCCTTCGAGTGGGGCCAGCGCGCCGGCCTCCCGATCGGGATCGAGCAGCAGCGTCTCGACGAGACCGCCGATCCCGGCGCGCGCGGCGCGCGGCGTGAGGCGCGCGAGCCGGTCGCGTGCCGTGTCTGCGGCGATGAGCCGGCCCGCGCCGCCCATGTCCGCCGCCAGCGCCAGCGTCTTGCCGCCCGCGCCCGCGCACAGGTCCAGCACGGTGAGCCCCGGCGCGGCGCCACAGGCCTGCGCGATGATCTGGCTGCCGGCATCCTGCACCTCGACGGCGCCCGCCTGCCAGAGCGGCGCGCTTTCCACATCGGTGCCGGCCGGCAGCGCATAGCCGGCGCGGGTGCCGGGGATCGGCATCGCCTCGGGCCATTGCGCGGCCACGGCATCGCGGCTCTCCGGGCGGACGCGGACATGCAGCGGCGCGCGATCAAGCAGCGCCGCTTTCTCCGCCTCGTCGAGCAGGTCGGCGAGCACGGGATCGATCCAGCGCGGCAGCAATCCGCTTTCGGCGCGCGGCTCGTCGGGCGCGATCGGCGCGGGACCATGGCCTGCGCCATCGAACAGCGCGGCGAGTTCGCCATCGCCATCGGCCAGCGCGACCATCGCCGCGCGCCCGCTCGCCGGCCGCTCGCCGAACGCGCGGATCGCCCGGTAGACGAGATCGCGCACCGCCCGCCGATCCTTCGATCCGGCATAACGGCGCGTCTTGAAATAGCGGGCGATCAGCGTGTCGGCGGCGGCCCCGTCATCGCGCGCCGCGGCGACGATGGCGTCGAGCAGCTCGATCGCGGACTGGACGCGCGCGGCGGGCGTCACTGCCCGGGTCCGATCAGTTCCTGATAATCCGGGAGCGTGGGCGCCGATATGCAGAAATGGCGATAATGGGTGGCCGGGGAGGCCTTTTCGGCGACGAACGCCTTGCCCGCCGCATCGCATTGCGCCGCGCTCGCGTGGAGCGAATGGCGCAGCGCCATGGTCTCGTCCGGCCGGTCGGGCGCCCAGCCGATGACGATCAGGAGATAAGGGATCAGCTCCACCATGGCCGGTCAGCGCGTCGGATAGTTCGGCGCCTCGCGGGTGATGGTGACATCATGCACATGGCTCTCGGACAGGCCCGCATTGGTGATCTGGACGAACCGGGCGCGCTCCTGCAGATCGCGGATGGTGCGGCTGCCGGTATAGCCCATGGCCGCCTTCACGCCGCCGACGAGCTGGTGGATGACATCGCCGGCCGAGCCCTTGTAGGGCACCTGCCCCTCGATACCCTCGGGCACGAGCTTCATCTGGTCCTTGATGTCCTGCTGGAAATAGCGGTCCGCCGAGCCGCGCGCCATGGCGCCCACGCTGCCCATGCCGCGATAGCTCTTATAGGCGCGGCCCTGATACAGGAAGGTCTCGCCCGGCGCTTCCTGCGTGCCCGCCAGCATGGAGCCGATCATCACCGCCGCGCCACCGGCCGCCAGCGCCTTGGCCACGTCCCCGGAGGTGCGGATGCCGCCATCCGCGATGACCGGCACGCCGCGCTTCATCGCTTCCTGCGCCGAATCCATGATGGCGGTGAGCTGCGGCACGCCCACGCCCGCCACCACGCGCGTGGTGCAGATGGAGCCGGGGCCGATGCCCACCTTGATGCCGTCCGCGCCCGCGTCGATCAGCGCGCGCGTGGCGTCCGCCGTCGCGACATTGCCCGCGATGAGCTGCACCGAATTGGACATCTTGCGGATGCGCTCGACCGAGGCCGAGACGGACCGCGAATGGCCATGCGCGGTATCGACCACGATCAGGTCGCACTCAGCGTCGATCAGCGCCTCGGTGCGCTCGATCCCCTTGTCGCCCACCGTCGTGGCGGCGGCGACGCGCAGGCGGCCCGAGCCGTCCTTGGTCGCCTGCGGATAGGTGACGGCCTTCTCCATGTCCTTGACGGTGATGAGGCCGACGCAGCGGAAGGCATCGTCCACCACCAGCAGCTTCTCGATGCGGCGCTGGTGGAGCAGCCGGCGGGCCTCCTCCTGGTTCACGCCCGCGCGCACCGTGGCGAGATTCTCGTGCGTCATCAGCTCGCGCACAGGCTGGGCCGGGTTCTCGGCGAAGCGCACGTCGCGATGGGTGAGGATGCCGACCAGCTTGCCCGACGCCTCGACCACCGGGATGCCGCTGATCTTGTGGCGGATCATCAGCGCCTGCGCCTCGGACAGCGGCGCCTGCGGATCGATGGTGATGGGGTTCACCACCATGCCGCTCTCGAACCGCTTGACGGCGCGGACGGCGGCGCATTGCTCCTCGATCGTCAGGTTGCGGTGCAGCACGCCGATGCCGCCGAGCTGCGCCATGACAATCGCCATGTCCGCTTCCGTCACCGTGTCCATGGCCGAGGAGAGGATGGGGATGTTGAGCGAGATGTCGCGGCTGATGCGCGTGGACACATCGGCCTGGCTCGGCAGCACATCGGACTCGCCGGGCTGCAGAAGCACATCGTCGAAAGTGAGGCCGAGCCGAATGTCCATGAGTTGCGCCACCTGGTCTTGAGGGAATCCCGCCGGGGAATCAGTGGCGGCCCATGTAACCATTTCGCGTGCGGACCGCTAGGGGGGCATTTGCGGGACAGACCGGCGCGGTTGACAGGCACGGCGCCCGGGCCGAAGCATGGCGGCCATGCGATACCTCTCCCTTGCCCTGTCGAGCCTCACGCTCGCCCTCGCCGCCCCGGCTTTCGCCCAGACCGCTACGATCGATCCCGCCGCGATCGATACGGACAATCTGACGCAGACCGTGCGCACCCTCGCCTCGGACATATTCCAGGGCCGCGCGCCGGGCACGCCGGGCGAAGACCGCACCATCGGCTATATCATCGCGCGCTTCCAGGCGCTCGGGCTGGAGCCGGGCGGGCCGGACGGGCAATGGACCCAGTCCGTGCCGCTGCTCCACACAAGGCTTGGCGCCGCCCGCACGCTGGCCTTTGCCGGGCCGCGCGGCGCGCAGCCCCTCGCCATCAATCAGGACGTCTATGTCTCCTCGCTGCAGGCGCGCGATGCGGCGACGATCGCCAACGCGCCGGTGATCTTCGTCGGCTATGGCGTGAATGCGCCCGAGCGCGGCTGGGACGACTTCAAGGGCGTCGACGTGCGCGGCAAGGTCGTCGTCTTCCTCGTCAACGATCCCGATTTCGCCGCCGGCCCGCGCGAGGCCGTGCAGGGCCAGTTCAAGGGCCGGACGATGACCTATTATGGCCGCTGGACCTACAAGTTCGAGGAAGCCGCGCGGCGCGGCGCCGTCGGCGCGCTGATCGTGCATGAGACCGAAGGTGCCGGCTATGGCTGGAATGTGGTCATCAGCAGCGGCGGCGAGAATTACGGGCTGGTGCCCAAACCGGGCGAGGAAACCAGCCTCGCCCTGCAGGGCTGGCTCTCCGGCGAGGCGGCGCAGAGCCTGTTCTCACGCGCGGGGCTGGATCTGGCGCGGCTGCGCGTCACCGCGCGCACCAGGGCCTTCCGCCCGGTGACGCTGGAGGGCGTGACGCTGAACGCGGACATCCCGATCACGCATGAAGTGGTGCAGAGCCAGAATGTGCTGGCGCGCATTCCCGGTGCGACGCGGCCGGACGAGGTCGTCTTCTACGGCGCGCACTGGGATGCCTATGGCGAGGGACCGCCCGACGAGCAGGGCCGCATCTACCGCGCCGGCGCCAATGACGATGCGCTCGGCATGGCCGCGCTGTTCGAGATGGCCCGCCTGTTCAAGGCCGCCCCGCCGCCGGACCGCAGCATCGTCTTCGGCATGTGGACGGCGGAGGAAAGCGGCCTGCTCGGATCGACCGCCTATGCGCGCAACCCGGTCTATCCGCTCGCGAAAACGGTCGCCAATCTGGATATCGACATATTGCAGACCGCCGGCCTCGCGCGCGACGTGATCCTCGTGGGCAAGGGGCAGAATACATTGGAGGACGATCTCGCCCGGTTCGCCACCCGGCAAGGCCGCGTCGTGACCGAGGAGAGCCTGCCCGAGCGCGGCCTCTTCTACCGCGCGGATCATTTCCCCTTCGCCCGCACGGGCGTGCCGGTGCTGCTGATGATGGGCATTGCGGGCGCCTCCGATCTCGTCGAGGGCGGCCGGGACGCCGGGCAGCGCTGGGTCGATGACTATACCGGCAAATGCTATCATCAGGCCTGCGACGCCTGGACGCCCGACTGGAACCTGGCGGGCGCGGCGCAGGACATCATGCTCATGTACGAAATCGGCGACGATCTGGCGCGCTCCACCCGCTGGCCGGAATGGAAGCCGGGCTCCGAATTCGCCCCGGCGCGGGCGCAAAGCGCGTCCGAGCGGAAATAGAGCCCGCGACTAGATAAAAACCGGCCCGATCCATATGGACCGGGCCGGCGTGCGATCACGGATGTGCGATCACTGATGTGCGATCACTGATAGGCGATCACTGGGGCGTGGGCGATCCCGGCGGCGGCGATGCCATGGCCGTCTGGATCCGCTGCTGAAGCGCCGGATCGCTCTGCGAGGCCTGCGTGATCTCGTTGAAGCGCTGCGGGGCAAGGCCGGTTTCCTGAACCTTGCTCACCATGGCCTGCTGCTTGTCGGCCTCGGCGACGGTGGTGTCCTGCTGGACCTGATTGATCGCCACCAGCGCGGTCGCATATTGCTGCACCTCTGAATCGCTGACGGGGGCAGCGGCCGCGGCGGCGGGCGGTGCCGCCGGATTGGTCGGGGCAGCCGGCTCGGCGGTTGCCGGCGGCTGCGTGGCCGGCTCGGCCGTTGCCGGCGGGGCCGCAGTATCCTGCGCCTGTGCCACGGCGATCGAACCCAAACTGGCCATGCTGAAAAGAATAGTGGCGTGAAGAACCTTCATCTCGTTGCTCCTGCGTTATGTCATCGACGAGAGAATGTTATTCTTTGCAATGGGTTCACCATCGGCAACGAAACAATTGCCGAGACGTTGGATCAACGGGACGGATTGCAGGATCGGACCTGGACGCCGGACGGCCGAGTTCGTGCGGATAGCTTTCCCTTCGGCCCGATCATCATGGCGGCTGCGGGCCTTCCAACTGCAGATATTCACTTCATGCCGAGCCTGTCTTCATGGCCCCTTGAAGGCCCGCCACCCCTCCCTCACCGCCGCTGGCGCTCCGCCCGCTCGATGATCGCCTTGGCCTCCTCGATATGCATGGATTCGATCATCCGGCCATCATAGCGCTGGGCGCCGCCGGTGAAGGCCTCGACCATCGCGCGCGCCTCCGCGACGATCTGCCCATTGGGCGAGAAGGCGCCATTGGTCGGCCCGATATGGCTGGGATGGATGATCGACTTGCCGTCGAAACCCATCTGGCGGCCTTCATTGCATTCCTGCGCCAGCCCATCGAGATCGTCGATCTGGTTGTAGACACCGTCGAACGCGGCAATCCCGGCAGCGCGCGCGGCCAGCACGATGGTCTGCAGGCCCAGCGAGAAGGCACTGCGCGGCGCATCGGGCGGGATGCTCAGGCCCCGCCGCAGATCGTTTGTGCCCGCGAGCAGCGCCATCACCCCCGGCTCGCGCGCGATGCGCAGCGCGTTGACGAGGCCTGTCGGGCTCTCGATCATCGCGATCACCTGACGCTGCGTGACCAGATGCACGTCATGCGCCTGCCGCGGCTCGATCACCTTGGGCAGGATGACATAGGGCGGCGCGGCGGCGCGCACCGCGACCATGTCCAGCCCATGATCGGCGCGCCCTTCCGAATTGATGCGGATGGCGCAGGGCCGCCCGTCGAACCCCGCGCGCACCGCCTCCACCGCCGTCTGTCGCGCCCGGTCGCGATCCTCGGGCAGCACCGAATCCTCAAGGTCCAATATGATGAAATCGCAATCCAGCGTGCGCGCCTTCTCGATCGCGCGGGGGCGGGAGGCCGGAACGAACAGCAAGGAGCGCACAAGGCGCAACGGCATGGCCGGTTCGATCCGCTGCTTCGGTGTCTTCATGCAGGCCCCTCTTTCCTCTTGTTTTACTGCCGATTCCGCTTTGAGTCCGCGGACCGGGGGGACATAGTAGCGAGCGTCGGCTCAGGAGACCATCGCCATGGACGCGTTCACTTTCGCCCTTTTCGTCGTCGTTCTGGTGATTTTCTACCTCTTCGCGAGCGTGAAGATCGTCCGCCAGGGCTATCGCTACACGATCGAGCGGTTCGGCCGCTTCACGGAGGTCGCCGCGCCGGGCTTCAACCTCTATCCCGCCTTCTTCTATCGCGTGGGCCGCAAGGTGAACATGATGGAGCAGGTGATCGACGTGCCGAGCCAGGAGATCATCACCAAGGACAACGCCATGGTCTCGGTGGACGGCGTGGTGTTCTTCCAGGTGCTGGACGCCGCCAAGGCCGCCTATGAGGTGAGCCATCTCGACGTCGCGCTGCTGCAGCTCGCCACCACCAACCTGCGCACCGTGATGGGGTCGATGGACCTGGACGAGACGCTCTCCAAGCGCGACGAGATCAATGCCCGGCTGCTCAGCGTGGTGGACCATGCGACCAATGCCTGGGGCGTGAAGATCACCCGCGTGGAGATCAAGGACATCCGCCCGCCGCAGGACATCGTCAATGCGATGGGCCGCCAGATGAAGGCGGAGCGCGAGAAGCGCGCCAATATCCTGGATGCCGAGGGTTTCAAGAGCGCCGAGATCCTGCGCGCCGAGGGCGCCAAGCAGGCGCAGATCCTGGAGGCCGAGGGCCGGCGCGAGGCCGCCTTCCGCGAGGCCGAGGCCCGCGAGCGCGCGGCCGAAGCCGAGGCCAAGGCGACCACGCTGGTCAGCGACGCCATCGCCGGCGGCAACGCGCAGGCCATCAACTATTTCATCGCGCAGAAATATGTCGACGCGGTCGAGAAATTCGCGACATCGCCCAATGCCAAGACCATCCTCTTCCCGGTCGAGGCGACGCAGCTGATCGGTTCGCTCGGCGGGATTGGTCAACTGGCCCGGGACGCGCTCGGCATGGATGACGGAGCGCCCGGCGCCGCGCGCACGCCGACCGGGATACCCCGGACCCGATCCTCATGATCGGCGACTGGTTCACCGGCTTCCATCCCGCGCTCCTGTGGGGCATCCTCGCGATCATCCTGGCGATCGCCGAGCTGGTCGCGCCGGGGGTGTTCATCATCTGGCTGGCGCTCGCGGCGGCCCTGACGGCGGGCCTGATCTCGCTGGTGCCGATCGACGGGCCGTTCCAGCTCTTCGCCTTCGCGATCTTCAGCGCGCTCTCCGTGAGCGGCGGCCGGCTCTGGTATCTCGCCCGGCCGGTCGAGCCGGAGGACGCGCTGCTCAACGATCCGTCCGCTCGCCTGATCGGACGCAAGGTGACGGTGATCGAGGCCCTCGATCAGGGTCGTGGCCGGGTGCGCGTCGACGATGGAAGCTGGCCGGCCACCGGCCCGGATGCGCCGGTCGGCAGCGCGATGATCGTCGTGGCGGTGAACGGTTCCGTGCTGACCGTGGCGCATGTGCCGGGTGGCGCTGGCGAGAGGCCGCCCGAATGAATAAAGCCAGTGCTCCAGCGCAGGCAGGATCAAAATATAACCCTGGCTGAAACGGACACACGCCAGATATTCGGTCCCGGGACTTGCCGCGGAGCGCCGTTACGGGCGACGGAAAGTCCGGATTTTCAATCAGGGCGAAGCCATTCCGCCCCGACCGTAGCGCGCGCTCCGGACGGATCGAAAATCTCGACCCGACCGGGCACATCCATCCATATAGGCGGAATTCAGCGACCGAAGGCCTTGCCGGCCATGCCGAGAATATCGTCGAGCGGATTGCCGTCGCCATTGCGGTCCAGCATCGCGCCGAGGCCGCCAAGGCCGCCCGGCGCGGCTTGCCCGGCCGCCTGACCGCCGCCCAGCATGCCTCCGAGCAGGCCGCCCAGCCCGCCAAGGCCACCGCCCTGCCCGCCGAGCATGCCACCCAGCAGATCGCCGAGCCCGCCACCGCTGCCGCCCGATGCCTGGCTGTTGCCGGCCTGCTTGGCCATGTAGCCGGCCGCGAGCATCGCCACGAGCGGCAGCAGCTTCTTGAGGATGGAGCTGTCCAGCCCGGTCTGGCCCGCGGCATGGGCGGCCACCTGTCGGCTCACATCCTTGGACCCGAAAATCTGGCCAAGCACGCTGTCGCCCGCGCTCACATCAGTCTCTTCCTGACCCACGACATTGTCGAGCAATCCGCCGCCGCCCAGTCCCTGCACGAGGCTCGCGAGGCCACTCACGCCGCCCTCACCCTGCGCGCTCTTCTGGAAACCGCCGAGCACCGCCGGCAGCAGCGCGCCGATGCCGGCCTGCGCCTGCGCGGGCGAGATGCCCACCTGCGCCGCGATGGACTCCAGACCTCCGGCCTGAGCGATCATGTCCTGCAAATTCATCCCTAGGGTCCTCCCGACTGGGTGCGCGCCCGGCGCCATCATCGGCGCGCGGAGCCTCGACGGATCATGCCATGGCGAACCGACGGGGCGAAGCGGCAAATCGGGAAGCGCGCAAAACCCTCGCAAAATAATGCTTCTCGGGCGGGCGATCCGGTGCGAGCCTCTGCGCAGCGATGTCGACTCGCTCGCACCGCGCATCGAAACTCCAGTCCAAGGACATAGCGATGGGTATTTTCAGCAAGATCAAGGATGCGATTTTCGGAAAGAAGGCCGAGGCAGCTCCCCCGCCCCCGCCCGCCGCTCAGGCCCCCGGCGCAGCGCCGCCGCCCGCACCCGCCGCGCCCGTCGCGATCAGCGAGGTCGACGTCATCGCCAATCTGGAGGCATTGCAGGCGCAAAAGGGCGTCGATCTCAACTGGCGAACATCCATTGTCGACCTCATGAAACTGCTCGACATCGATTCGAGCCTGTCCAACCGCGAGGAACTGGCCAAGGAGCTGGGCTATACCGGCCAGCTCGGCGGCAGCGCGGAAATGAACATCTGGCTCCACAAGGCCGTGATGCGCGAACTTGCGGCCAATGGTGGCAAGGTGCCGGCAGAGCTGACGGACTGACACACGGCAATGACGGCCGGGCGGGCGCTCCATGGGGCGCCCGCCTCTCTATCAGGGCAGTGTATCAGGAGAGGGCGCCTGCCACGCTCACACCAGCGGACATCGCGCGGCCGACACTCCGCCCGCGCCAAATGTCCGCCTATCGCCAACCGCCGGAGCGGCTTCGCCCGTCCAGCGCCTGGCGCGACGGAGCCCGCGCCCGCTCAGTCCTTGCCGAACAGGCCCTTCACCATCCCGCCCAGATCGTTGAGCGGATTGCCGTCGCCATCCTTGTCCAGCGCATTGAAGGCGTTGCCGAACCAGCTCTGGGCGCCTTCTCCGGCATGGGCCAGCAGCCCCTTCACATTCTCCAGCGAGACACCATGATCGCGAGCAAACTCGGGAAGGCTGGCGAGCTGGTCGCCGCCTGCCGCGACCTTGGCCTGCAGCGCCTCGGCGAGGGACTGCACCTTGTCCGCCGGCAAGCCGATCTTGCCCGCGATGTCGTCGAGATTGCCCAGGATATTGTCGAACATGCCCATGATGCGCTCCTGTCGGGGAAACCGACCCTGATCTATCATTCTTCGCGCCGGTCGGGAATGGAAAAGCCGGCGGGAGAGCGCATCCCGTCTGGCCCGGCGGGCAACTTTGCGGCGGGCATGGAAAAGCGCCCGGGACAGGTCATCCCGGGCGCTCATGTTCTGAGTGGAGCGGACCGCCTCATGGCCGGCCGCGCACCGGCAGGCTTCAGGCGGCGGCGACCAGCATCACCTCACGCACCGAAGCGTCGACATCCTGCTCGAACTGCCGGAAATTCTCGACGAACCGGCTGACCAGATAACGCGCCGTCTCGTCATAGGCCGCCTTGTCCGACCATGCCGCGCGCGGATCGAGGATGTTGGGATCGATATCGCCCACCGCGACCGGCACTTCGAAGCCGAAATAGGGATCGGTACGGAACTCGACATTGTTGAGGCTGCCGTCCAGCGCGGCGTTGAGCAACGCGCGCGTGATCTTGATGGGCATGCGCTTGATGCCCGGATCGCTCGCCTTGCCGCCCGTCCAGCCGGTGTTGACCAGCCAGCATTTCACGCCGCCCTTGGCGATCCGCTCCTTGAGCAGATTGCCGTAGACGCTGGGCCGGCGCGGCATGAACGGCGCGCCGAAGCAGGTCGAGAAGGTCGCCGTCGGCTCGGTCACGCCGATCTCCGTGCCCGCGACGCGCGCGGTATAGCCGGAGAGGAAGTGATACATGGCCTGATCGGGCGAGAGCCGCGAGATCGGCGGCAGCACGCCATAGGCATCGGCCGTCAGGAAGATGACATTCTGCGGCACGGGCCCCAGATTGTCCTTCGAGGCATTGGGGATGAAATCGATCGGGTAGGACCCGCGGCTGTTTTCCGCGAGGCTGCTGTCGTTGAAGTCCAGCTCGCGCGTCGCGGGGTCCATCACCACATTTTCGAGCACCGTGCCGAAACGCTTGCTGGTCGCGAAGATCTCCGGCTCGGCCTCGGCCGAGAGATTGATCATCTTGGCGTAGCAGCCGCCCTCGAAATTGAACACCGCCGTGTCCGACCAGCCATGCTCATCGTCGCCGATCAGCGTGCGGCTCGCATCGGCCGAGAGCGTGGTCTTGCCGGTGCCGGAGAGGCCGAAGAACACCGCCGTATCGCCGTTCGGCCCGATATTGGCCGAGCAGTGCATGGGCATGATGCCCTTCACGGGCAGCAGATAGTTGAGGATGCCGAACACCGACTTCTTCATCTCGCCCGCATAGGCCGTGCCGCCGATGAGGATCAGCTTCTCGGTGAAGTTCACCGCGATGATCGTCTCGCTGCGGCAGCCATATTTGGCCGGATCGGCGCGGAAGCTCGGCAGGTCGATGATCGTATATTCCGGCACGAAATCGGCCAGCGCGGCGCCCTCGGGGCGCACCAGCAGCGTGCGGATGAAGAGATTGTGCCACGCCAGCTCGTTGATGACGCGCACCTGCACGCGATGCTCGGCCTGCGAGCCGCCGTAGAGATCCGCCACATAGAGCTTGGACTTTTCGCCCAGCGCGGCGAAGAAATCGGCCTTCAGCGCGGCGAAATGCTCGGGCGTCATCGCGACATTGACATCGCCCCAGTCGATCGTGTCCTCCGTCGTGGCATCGCGGACGATATACTTGTCCTTGGCGCTGCGGCCGGTGTGCTTGCCGGTTGCGACGACCAGCGGGCCGTCCTTGGCGAGCGATCCCTCGCCGTTGCGCACCGCTTCCTCGACGAGAGGGGCGGTCAGCAGATTCCATTTCACCTCTGCCGAGGTCTTGATGCCCTGGTCCGCGAGACCGAAGGAAGATTGAGCCTGCACACCTGTCTCCTACTACTCCGCCCGACGAGGCTGGGCCGGCCAGACATGGCGGCAAACCGGGCAAGGGATATTCTGCGGCGCATAAGCTGTTGGCCCGCGAGCGTCAAACAAACTGCATGCTGCACTGCCACGCATCGGGACAGCACGGGGCGCGATCGCCGCCCGGCCGGGCAAAGCCGCGCCTGCCCGCGCGCCGCTGTTGCGCGCGCTCATGCCATCGTCTAGTCCCCGTCTTTCCGGCAACAGATATGGCCTCGCGCACGAGCCTATGAGCGCTTCGATCGCCCTGGTCGACGACGACCGCAATATCCTGTCCTCGCTCAGCATCGCGCTGACCGCCGAGGGCTTTGTCACGCGCCTCTATTCGGACGGCCAGTCGGCGCTGAAGGCGCTGGGCGACAACCCGCCCGATCTCGTCGTGTGCGACATCAAGATGCCCAATATGGACGGGATCGAGCTGCTGCGCCGCCTGCGCGAGAAGAGCAGCAGCCTGCCGTTCATCTTCCTCACCTCCAAGGCGGACGAGCTGGACGAGGCGCTGGGGCTGGCGATGGGAGCGGACGACTATATCGCCAAGCCATTCTCCCAGCGCCTGCTCATCGCCCGCATCCGCGCCCTGCTGCGCCGGGCCGCGCTGAACCATGCGCCCGAGCCGGGCGAGGAGCCGGCGGCCGAGGAGATCGTGCGCGGCCGCCTCGTCATGGATCCGGCGCGCCATCGCGTGCAATGGGGCGGGCAGGACGTCGCGCTCACCGTCACCGAGTTCATGATCCTCGAATCGCTCGCCCAGCGGCCCGGCATCGTCAAGACCCGCAACCAGCTGATGGACGCCGCCTATCAGGACGACGTCTATGTCGACGACCGCACCATCGACAGCCACATCAAGCGCCTGCGCCGCAAGTTCCGGGAAGTCGCGCCCGATTTCAACGCGATCGATACGCTCTATGGCGCCGGCTATCGCTTCAACGAGGAATGAGGAGCGCCAGGCCGGCGGCGAATGGACGCCGCGCTTCTCGCTCACGCGCCGGATTCTGGCGGTCAACATCTTCGCGCTCGCGATCCTGGCCGGCGGCTTCTTCTATCTGGACAGCTACCGGGCGCGGCTGATCGACGGCCGGCTGGTCGCGCTGGGCCGGGAAGTGGCGCTCGTCGCGACCGCGCTGGACGAGGCCCCGCCACCCGAGCGCGTCCGGCTGATCCGCGGCGCGGCGGCGACCACGGAGCTGCGGCTGCGCCTCTACAATCCGGCCGGCATCAAGACGACCGACAGCTTCGCGCTCGATCCGCCCGCCTACACGCTGCGCGACCCGCGCCTCGATCCGCCGCACATCAAGGTTGCGCGGATGCTCGACCGGGTGGTCGAGACGATCGCGCTCGCCAGCCGCCCGCCCTATCTGGCCGAGCCGCGGCCCGACCGGCTGGACGGCTGGCCGGAAGCCGAGCAGGCGCGCACCACCGGCCGCTCCGCCGCCGTCTATCGCTTCGCGCCGGACCGCACGCCTTTCCTCAGCGCGGCGCGCACCCTGCCGCGCACCGGCGAGACGCTGCTCGCCACCGTCAATGCGCGCGACATCACCGAGATCGTGCGCGCCGAGCGGCTGCGCATCAGCCTGGTGCTCGCGGCGGCGATCATCGCCTCGGTGCTGCTCTCGCTGTTCCTCGCGCGCACCATCGTGCTGCCGCTGCGCCGGCTGGCGCGCGCGGCGGTGCGGGTGCGACTGGGCCGGGCGCGCGAGGTGATCGTGCCGCGCCTGCCCGACCGGCGCGACGAGATCGGCATGCTCGCCCGCGCGGTCTCGGACATGAGCCAGGCCCTGCGCCATCGCATCGACGCGACCGACGCCTTCGCCGCCGATGTGAGCCACGAGCTCAAGAACCCGATCGCATCGCTGCGCTCCGCGCTGGAGGGCCTCGGCAAGATCGAGGACCCGGTCCTGCGCGGCAAGCTGCTGGACATCGCGCAGGATGATGTGCGCCGGCTCGACCGGCTCGTGACGGACATTGCCGACGCCTCCCGCATCGACGCCCAGCTCTCGCGCACGCCGTTCGAGCAGATCGACCTGGGCAAGCTGGTCGGGCGGCTGGTGCGCAGCCAGTCGACCCGCGATGCCGAGCCGGCCGTGCGGCTGATCTATAACGGGCCGGGGCGCGGCAAGATCTTCATCAGCGGCGATCCGCAGAAACTCGCCCGGGTGCTCGAGAATCTCATCAACAACGCCCGCTCCTTCTCGCCGGGCGGCGGCCGGGTGCGCATCGGCCTGGCCCGCGACGGCGAGCAGGCGCGCATCGCGGTGGAGGATGACGGCCCCGGCGTGCCGGCCGGGGAACGCGAGGCGATCTTCCGCCGTTTCCACAGCGTGCGGCCCGAGCGCGACGGTTTCGGCAAGCATAGCGGCCTGGGCCTGGCCATTGCCCGAACCATCCTGGAAGGCCATCATGGCGCCATCTGGGTCGAGGACCGGCCCGACGGCAAATCCGGTGCGCGATTCGTCGTCACGCTGCCCGGCGCGACGGGCGCGATCCCCCGGCACACGGACGAGGCAGGCTGACAGAGCGATGACCGGGAGCTTATCCGAGACCGTCCACGCCACCAGCATCGCCATCGATGGGCGCGGCATCCTGTTCATGGGGCCGAGCGGCGCCGGCAAGTCCGATCTGGCGCTGCGGCTGATCGACGATGGCGCCATGCTCATCAGCGACGACTACACGATCGCCTGTGCGGCGGACGGCAGGCTGCTGCTGCGATCACCCGACAATATCGCCGGCAAGATGGAGATCCGCCACCTGGGCCTGGTCGACATGCCCCATGTGCAGGATGTGCCCGCCTGCCTGGCGATCCGGCTGGACGAGAAGCCCGAACGCATGCCCGAACATGTGCCCACCATCCTTCTGGCCGGCATCGCCCTGCCCTTCATCACCCTGAACGGCCGCGAGGGATCAGCCCCGGTTAAGGTCAGATGGGCTATGCGGCTGCATGGCCTGGACTGACCGCTCATGACCGCGACGACATCGCCCCGCACCATCCTCATCGTCACCGGCCTCTCGGGCGCCGGCAAGTCGACGAGCCTGCGCACGCTGGAGGATGCCGGCTGGGAAACCGTCGACAATCTGCCGCTGATGCTGCTCGACCGCCTGCTCGCCGCGCCCGCGCCGCAGGGGCATGAGGCCGTGGAGGATCGCCCGCTCGCGATCGGCATCGACAGCCGCACGCGCGGCTTCTCGGCCGCCGCCGTGCTCGCGCGCATGGAAACGCTGCATGCGCGCGGCGAGAGCCAGGTCGCGATGCTGTTCCTCGATTGCGCGGGCGCGGTGCTGGAGCGGCGCTATGCCGAGACCCGGCGGCGCCATCCGCTCGCGCTCGACCGGCCGGCGAGCGACGGCATCGCCCGCGAGCGCGAACTGCTCGAACCGCTGCGCCGCGCCGCCGACCATGTCATCGACACCAGCGACATGACCAGCAACGCGCTGCAGCAGGAGATGCGCCGGCGCTTCTCGGAGAGCTTCGAATCGACGCTCACCCTGCTCAGCTTCGGCTTCGCGCGCGGCGTGCCGCGCAATGCGGACCTGATGTTCGACATGCGCTTCCTCCAGAACCCCTATTGGGACGAATCGCTGCGCGAGTTGACCGGACTCGACGAGGCCGTGCGCGACCATGTCCGCGCCGATCCGCTGTTCGAGACGGTGCTCGGCCAGATCGAGACGCTGCTGCGCACTGTCCTGCCCCGGTACAGCGAGGACGGAAAGGCCTATGTCACCGTGGCATTTGGGTGTACCGGCGGGAGACACCGATCGGTGTGCGTGACCGAGGAAATCGCCAAGCGCTTGCGCGCAGCGGGCTTTTCCCCCACCATCGCCCACCGCAACCTGGAATCGGCACAGCTGGACGACTATGAGAACCGGCGCCGAAGTGAACGTAATGGCAACTGAAGGGCGGGGCGCACTCTCATCATGATCGGACTTGTGCTCGTGACGCATGGCGGGCTGGCGACGGAATTTCGAGTTGCCATGGAGCATGTCGTCGGGCCGCAGGAGGCCATCGAAACGGTGTGTATCGGCCCCGACGACGACATGGAGGCGCGCCGCGCGGATATCGCCGCCGCGGTGCAGCGCGTCGATGACGGCACCGGCGTCATCCTGCTGACCGACCTGTTCGGCGGCACGCCGTCCAACCTCGCCATATCGCTGCTCGATGCGGGGCGGATCGAAGTGATCGCGGGCGTCAACCTGCCGATGCTGATTCGCCTGGAAAGCGCGCGCCGCACGATGAGCGTCACCGAAGCCGTCGCCGCCGCGCGCGAGGCCGGGCGGAAATATATCAGCGTGGCATCCGAACTTCTCGGGGAGGCGCCGTGAGCGATCCGTTGCATAGCCAATCCGTGCTCATCGCGAACAAGCGCGGCCTGCACGCGCGCGCCAGCGCCAAGTTCGTGACGCTGGCCAGCGCCCTGCCCGCCCGGATCACCGTCAGCAAGGATGGGCAGGATGTGGTCGGCACCTCGATCATGGGCCTGATGATGCTCGGCGCGGCGATCGGCGATACCATCACCATCTCGGCCACCGGCGACGATGCGGCCGGCGCGCTCGCGCAGATGGTGCAGCTCGTCGAAAATCGCTTCGGCGAGGAATGAGCGGCCCGGCCCCGCGCCGCGCCGACCAGATTTGTTATCGCATCGCTTCTTGCCAAAAAGCCGGTTCCCGCATTTTTGGCGCGATGCTCTAGGACTTCGAACGCCATGCCCCGCGAGATCACCGGCTTTTCCAATCCGCTCGTCAAGCGCGTGCGCGGCCTGCGCGAGAAGAAGCTGCGCAAGCGCGAGGGCCTGTTCCTCGCCGAGGGCCTGCGCATCCTCACCGAGGCGCGCGATCAGGGCGTGCTGCCCGAGATGCTGTTCATGGCGAGCGGCACGCCGCCGCACCCGCTCGCCCGGACGCTCGGCGATGCGGTGGAGGCGGCCGGCGGCGACGTCATCCTCACCAGCGCGGACATTCTCGGCAAGATCTCCGGCAAGGACAATGCGCAGGCGGTCGTCGGCGTCTATCGCGACCGGCTGACCCCGCTCGACACGCTGGACCGGACCCGCGCGCCGATCTGGTTCGTGGCGCAGGCGATGCGCGACCCCGGCAATCTCGGCACGCTGATGCGGATCGGCGATGCGGTGGGCGCGGGCGGCGTGATCCTCGTGGACGATTGCGTCGATCCCTTCTCCGTGGAGACGGTGCGCGCATCCATGGGCGCGCTGTTCACCCAGGCCGTGGTGCAGGCCGAGTGGAGCGATTTCCTGCGCTGGCTGCGCGCCGGGCCGGGCCAGCTTGTCGGCACCAGCCTCAACACCCGGTTCGACTATCAGCAACCGCGCTATGCGCCGCCCGCCTTCCTGCTCATCGGCAACGAGGCGCGCGGCCTGCCCACCGACTATGAGGCCGCCTGCGACCTGCTGGTGAAAATCCCCATGATGGGCAGCGCAGACAGCCTCAACGCCTCCGTGGCGGGCGCGGTGATGGCCTATGAAGTGCTGAACCAGCTCCGGCGGGGATGAGCGCTGGCCCTGATGCGGGAATATTTGCGCCGCATCGCCCTTGCCCGCTAGGATGCCGCCCATGAACTTCGATGACCAGTTGCTGCGCTACTTCGGGACGCGCGATCTTTCGGCCGTCACGCCGGCGAGCCTCGCCGGCGGCATCGAGCGCATGCAGGTCGATCTGGGGCTGGAGACGGATCGCGGCCGGCGGTTCGCCTTATGGTCGGTCATGCACCTGCTCGGCGCGGCGCCAGCGCTGGACGTGGCCTTCAAGGATGCCGACGACCGCGACGCCGCGCGCAACTTCATGGACATGCTCGATCGTGAGCAATCCCCGGGCGCGGACGAATGAGCGTCGCCTTTCGCCGGGAGAGCGATGAGGAGCATCTCGAACCCAGGTTCGAGATTCCCATTCCGCCGGGCCCGAACCTCGTCACGCAGCGCGGCCTCACATTGACCCGCGCCAGGGTCGCCGCGCTTGAGGCGCGGTTGCCGACGCTGGACGATGAGACCGACATCGCCGTGACGCGGCGCGACCTGCGCTATTGGCGGACCCGGCTGGCGACCGCGCAGCTTGCGCCGAGTCCGAGTGGGGACATGGTGGAATTCGGGTGCCGCGTCCGCTTCCGCCGTGACGGCACAGTGCGCACGATCACGCTCGTGGGCGATGACGAGGCGGACCCGGCCGCCGGCCTGCTCTCCTTCACCGCGCCGCTCAGCCGCGCGCTGCTCCATGCCGAGGTCGGCGATCTGGTGGCGTTCGGCCCGGGTGGCGACATGCTGGAAGTCATCGACATAGATGCGAGCGGGGCTGAGGGCGACTGAAGGGCTTGCCCGTGCGGAATGAGCGCTTGGCCCGGCACGCCTTGGCTCTAGCGCCGCACCGTTGAATCCGGCTACGGAGCGTGGCGGCCGGATCGATCCCATGTTCGAGGGTCGGCAGGCGCCTGGAAGGGATGAGCGATTGAGCGATCAAGCAACAGCCGGAACGAGCGGCCGGGACGGCCTCGCCACCATGTTCCGCCATCGCCGCGTGCTGCTGGCCAGCCTGGTGGGCACGGCGGTCGAATTCTATGATTTCTACATCTACGCCACGGCCGCCAGCCTCGTCTTCGGGCCGCTCTTCTTCCCGGCCAGCTCGCCGGCGGCGCAGCTCATGGCGGCTTATGCGAGCTTCGCCCTCGCCTTTGTGGCGCGGCCGCTCGGCGCCGCCGTGTTCGGCCATTATGGCGACCGGATCGGCCGCAAGTCCACGCTCGTCGCCTCGCTGCTGCTGATGGGCGGATCGACCGTGCTGATCGCCTTCCTGCCCACCTATGCGATGATCGGCTGGGTGGCGCCGCTCCTGCTGTGCATCCTGCGCTTCGGCCAGGGCTTCGGCCTGGGCGGGGAATGGGGCGGCGCGGCGCTGCTGGCGGTGGAGAATGCCCCGCCCGGCTGGCGCGCGCGGTTCGGCATGATGCCGCAGCTCGGCGCGCCGATCGGTTTCCTCGCCGCCAACGGCCTGTTCCTGCTGCTCGGCCTGTGGCTGAGCGAGGCGGAGTTCATCGCCTGGGGCTGGCGCATCCCCTTCGTGGCGAGCGCGCTGCTGATCGGGCTCGGCCTGTGGGCGCGGCTGAAGCTGGGCGAGACGCCGGAATTCCGCGCCGCGCTGGAGCAGGAGCCGCCCGCCGCCGTGCCGTTGGCCGAGCTGTTCACGAAATATATGCGCGAGACGATCGCCGGGACGCTCGCCGTCGTCACCTGCTTCGCGCTGTTCTACATCTCCACCGCCTTCGCGCTCGGCTATGCGACCACTGCGCTCGGCATGCCGCGCGAGGAGGTGCTCGCCATCCAGCTCGCCGCCATCGTGATGCTGGCGATCGGCATCCTGCTTGCCGGCTGGCTCTCTGACCGGCGCTCGGCGGCGCTGGTGCTGACCGCCGGTTGCGCGGCGACGGTGCCGCTCGGCCTCGTCTTCGGCGTGGGCTTCAACGCGCAGGCGCCGGCCTTGCTGTTCATCGTGCTGGCGGTCTCCCTGCTGGTGATGGGCTTCACCTACGGGCCGCTCGGCGAATGGCTGACCGCGCTGTTCCCGCCGCGCGTGCGCTATACCGGCTCGTCCTTCGCGTTCAACGTGGGGGGCATCATCGGCGGGGCGCTGGCGCCGATCATCGCGCAGGCGCTGGTCGCCGGCTGGGGCATCGGCGCGGTGGGCCTCTATCTGACGGCGGCGGCGGTCATCAGCCTGATCGGGCTGGTCGGCCTGACCGGCAGTAACCGGGCGGTCGCCCTGCCATGACCGACATCAGCGGCACATGGCGCGGCACCTTCTCCTATCGGATGATCTACCAGCCGACCCCCTTCAAGGCGCACATCCTCTGTCGGGCGGGAGCGCTGAGCGGCACGGTGAGCGAAACGGTGCAGACCGAATTCGGCTTCACGCCCGATGGCGTCGAGGCCGCGCTGACCGGGACCGTGGACGATCGGCGGGTCCGCTTCACCAAGACTTATCCCGACGGCATCCCGCTCTACGGCGCCGTCGACTATGACGGCGAGCTGAGCGAAGATGGCGGCACCATCGCCGGCACATGGCGCACGACGCTATGGTCCGGGCCGTTCACCATGCAGCGGGTCGAAGAGTAGCGGCGGCGCTTGCGCGTGCTGACGCGCCGGGTGCGTGCCGCGGCGCGATATTCAATGCGCCCGGTCGCGGAGGCGATGTCTTGCGGAGATCATGCTCCCGCGCAGGCAGAATCCCGTCGCGACCATCCGTTCCGATGGAAACACGCCACGTCACCCCTGCATTGGTCGGAGTGATGCTTCAATCAAAGCCGGAGAAACCCTGATCCAGCGGAAGGGCACCATGCCGTGTTCCCGCGCAGGCAGGAGCCCAGGGCCCGGCGGTGCAGCGTAGCCGCGCCGGAAATCCCGCCTGAACGATCACCCCCGCCGATCGGCTCCCGCCCCGATAAGAGCGAAAACCGGATCGACCGCCGGGCGGCCGCCCGCGCGCCGGTCAGGCCAGCGCGCCGTGGCAGTGCTTGTATTTCTCGCCCGAGCCGCACGGACAGGGTGCGTTGCGGCTGATCCCCTGCCCCGCATAAGGGTCCGGCTCGCCAACCCCCGCCATCGCCGCCATGCGCGGGATGGAGGTGGTGATGAGGCCGCGCGTGCCTGCGTCGATGTCCGCGCTGTTGTCCTCGCCGGTGAACGGATCGATATGGCTGGTGAGGAAATCGGGCAGGTCCGGCAGCGGCGGCGGCGCGGGGTCCTGCATCTGGAACTGCACATGGTTGACCGTGTAGGTCACATCCTCGCGGATGCTGTCCAGCATGCGCTCGAACAGGGCGAACGCCTCCTGCTTATATTCGTTGAGCGGCGTCTTCTGCGCATAGGCGCGCAGATGGACGACCTGCCGCAGCGCGTCGAGCGTGGCGAGATGCTCCTTCCAGTGATGGTCCAGATTCTGGAGGAGGATGCTCTTCTCGATCTGCTTCCAGGTCTCGGGCTTGAGGTCCGCGACCTTGGCGGCCAGCGCCGCGTCCGACTGCGCGATGAGCCGCTCCACGAACTTCTCCGGATCGACCTCATGCTCCTCCATCCAGGCGTCGAAGGCGGGCGTGAGGTCGAGCAGGCGCTCGGTCTCGGCCTTGAGCTGGTCCATGTGCCATTGCTCGGGATAGGAGCCCGGCGGGCACGCGGCGCCGACCAGCATGTTGATCGTCTCGTGGCGCATGTCGGTGACGACGTCGTTCACCGTGTCGCTGTCCATGATGTCGCTGCGCTGCTCGTAGATGACCTTGCGCTGGTCGTTCATCACGTCATCATATTCGACGACCTGCTTGCGCTGGTCGTAGTTGCGCTGCTCGACCTTCTTCTGGGCGGTCTCGATCGCCTTGGACATCCAGCGCGAGGGCGGCAGCGCCTCGCCATCCTCCAGGCTGGAGCGCATCATGCGGGCGAACAGCGTGTCCGGGCCGAAAATGCGCAGCAGATCGTCGTCCAGGCTGAGATAGAAGCGGCTGAGGCCCGGATCGCCCTGACGGCCCGAGCGGCCGCGCAGCTGGTTGTCGATGCGGCGGCTCTCATGCCGCTCCGTGCCGAGCACGAACAGGCCGCCGACGTCGAGCACGCGCTGGCGCTCGGCGGCGATCTCTTCCTTGATCCGCGCGATGGCGGCATCGCGCTCCGGCCCCTCGGGCACGCCGGCAAGCTCTTCATCCACGCGGAATTCCAGATTGCCGCCAAGCTGGATGTCCGTGCCGCGCCCGGCCATGTTGGTCGCGATGGTCACGGCGCCCATGCGGCCGGCCTGCGCCACGATATGGGCTTCCTGCTCGTGGAAGCGCGCATTGAGGACGCTGTGCGGAACATCCTCCTGCTTGAGGAAGTCGGACAGCATTTCCGACTTCTCGATGGAGACGGTGCCGACGAGGACCGGCTGGCCAGTGAGCTGATGCTCGCGGATGGTCTTGGCGATGCCGCGGAACTTGTCCTCGGTGCTCTTGTAGAACAGATCCTCCTCATCCTGCCGCTGGATGGGCAGGTTGGTGGGGATCGTCACCACGTTCATCTTGTAAATGTCATAGAATTCCGCCGCTTCGGTCGCCGCCGTGCCGGTCATGCCAGAGAGCTTGGGATACATGCGGAAATAATTCTGGAAAGTGATCGAGGCGAGCGTCTGGTTCTCCGGCTCGATGTTCACGGCTTCCTTGGCCTCCACCGCCTGGTGCAGGCCGTCCGACCAGCGCCGCCCGTCCATCATGCGGCCGGTGAACTCGTCGATGATGACGACCTTGCCGTCCTTGACGATATAGTCGATGTCGCGGCGGAACATGTGGATGGCGCGCAGGGCCTGGTTCACATGGTGGACGACCTGCGTGTTCTCGAAATCATAGAGATTGGCGCCCTGGAGCAGGCCGGCGGTCTCCAGGATGCGCTCCACCTTCTCGGTGCCGTCCTCGGTGAGGACGATGCTGCGCTGCTTCTCGTCCTTCTCATAATCCTCCGGCACGAGCTGCTTCACCACCACATCGACCGCCATGTACATTTCCGACTTGTCGTCGGTCGGGCCGGAGATGATGAGCGGGGTGCGCGCCTCGTCGATCAGGATCGAGTCCACCTCGTCGACGATCGCGTAGTTGAACGGGCGCTGCACCATCTGGTCGCGCTCATATTTCATATTGTCGCGCAGATAGTCGAAGCCGAGCTCGTTGTTGGTCGCATAGGTGATGTCGGCCTCATAGGCCGCGCGCCGCTCCTGCTCGCCCAGATTGGGCACGATGACGCCGGTGGTGAGGCCGAGGAAGCGATAGACCTGGCCCATCCAGTCGCAGTCGCGGCGGGCCAGATAGTCGTTCACGGTGACGACATGGACGCCCTTGCCTTCCAGCGCGTTGAGATAGGTGGCGAGCGTGGCCACCAGCGTCTTGCCCTCGCCGGTGCGCATCTCGGCGATCTCGCCGCGATGGAGCACGATGCCGCCGATCATCTGCACGTCATAATGGCGCTGGCCGAGTGTGCGCCTGGCCCCCTCGCGCACCGTGGCGAAAGCCTCGGGCAGCAGATCGTCAAGCGTCTCGCCGGCCGCGAGGCGGGCGCGGAACTTGACGGTCTGGGCGACGAGTTCCTCATCGCTCATGGCGGAAATACTGGCCTCGAAGCCGTTGATCTGGTCGACGGTCTTGCGGAGCGTCTTCACATAGCGGTCATTGGACGACCCGAAAATGGTCTTGGCAAACGCGCCGAGCATAGCGAAATCCTGTCTGAAAAAGAGAGACTTGCGTCCGGTCGTGGCGACCAGGAGCGAAGATGCGGACCAGCCGCGCGGGCACAGCGGCCATGTCGGCCAGCCCGGTGGATAAACCTATTCGATCCAGCTCTGCTCGAGAGCCAGGCGCGTGCGCGGCGCGCGGACGGGCGATGCACGATCGATCCGCACGGCAGGCGCGGCCAGCCCGGCGGCGGACGGCACGGCCTGCGCGGGATGCCGGCTCACCGCCAGCGCCACGGCCCCTACCTGCGCCACGGCGGCAACGGCGCTGCGTTCCACCTGCGCGCGCTCGACCGGCCGCTCGCCCGACACCAGGCCAGTCAGCGACGCCAGCAGCGCGGACAGGAGGATCATCAATTGCAAGCAAGCCACTCCGCAAGTGCGACCGGCACCACATAAGGCGCGATCGACGGTTCGTCTATTCCATTCAGGATGAATGAAGGGCAAACGGCCCTCATTCATCCAGTCTCCACACGATCTTGCGGTGATCGATGGAGGATATCGGCCGGCCCTCCGCATCGCGCGCCGGCTCGAAACGCGCCCGAAGCAGGATGAGGCGGCAAGCGGCTTCGTCCAACGCCGCGTGGCCACTGCTTTCCAGCACATAGCATTGCCCCGCCCGTCCGGAGGCTTCGATCGTCCAGACGATGCTGACAATGCCTTCCAATTTCCGCTCGATCGCCTCGGATGGATAATCGTCGCCCATGATCCAATGAGCGGGATCGAGCGCCCGCGCAGGCGTGCCGCCTTCCGGCAGCGGGAGGATCGGCGGCGCGCCGGGCGTGATGGCGGACGGCGCCGGAACCCGAATATCCTTGGATCGTGACGGATGCTCGCGCATGGCGTATTCAGCCTCGGATCTGATCCGCTCCATCGTCGCGCCCATCTTCACCGTCAGCTCACGAACGAGGCTGCGATTCAACACCATCGACAGGACGAGCGAGACCAGTGCAAGGCCGAACAGGCCCAGCAGCATGTCGCGTCTCTTCTCGTCCATCATGCACCCCCAAGCGCCAGTCTTATGGATCGCTCCTGCGCAGGGAAAGGCGAATTTGCGAGGCGGCGTCGTAAGATCGTTGACGCTCTGCCACCATACGCTATCGCCCGGCCCATGACCGACATCTCCCCCCTCGCCCGCCCTTTCCCCGCCCTGCCCGCCATCGACGGCGTGACGCCGCATGTGGCGCGGGCGCAATACAAGACCTGGGATCGCTGCGACCTGAGCTATGTCGAACTGAGCGAAGGCACGGCGGTGGCGGGGGTGTTCACGCGCAATATCTGCTGCTCGACCGAGGTCGAGATGGGGCGGGAGAGCGCGGCCGGCGGCCGGGCGCGGGCGCTGATCGTCAATGCCGGCAACAGCAATGCCTTCACCGGCTATCGCGGGCGCGAGGCGGTGGAGCAGATCCGCGCGCAGGTGAGCGCGCATCTGGGCTGTCCGGCGAGCGAAGTGTTCGTATGCTCCACCGGCGTGATCGGCGTGCCGCTGCCGCGCGACAAGGCGCAGGCCGGCGTCGCCGCCGCGCTCGAGTCCGCGCCGTGCAGTTGGGAGGCGCTGGCCGAGACGATCGGCACGACCGACACCTTCACCAAGGGTGCCGGCGCGAGCGCGGTGATCGGCGACACGACCGTGCGGCTTGCCGCCGTCATCAAGGGATCGGGCATGATCGCGCCGGACATGGCGACGATGCTCGGCTATATCTTCACCGACGCGGCGATCGAGCCCGCGCTGCTCCAGCAGATGCTGAGCGCGGCCAACAAGCGCAGCTTCTCCTGCATCACCGTGGACAGCGACACCTCGACCAGCGACACGGTGCTGCTGTTCGCCACCGGCAAGGCCGGCAACGCGCCGCTCGCCAGCATGGACGATCCGGGCGCGGACGCTTTCCAGGCCGCGCTGGACGATGTGTGCGTCCAGCTCGCCCATCTCGTCGTGCGGGACGGCGAAGGCGCGCGCAAGTTCATCGAGATCGAAGTGACCGGCGCGGTGAGCGACGAGAGCGCGCGGCGCATCGGCCTCTCCATCGCCAATTCGCCGCTGGTCAAGACCGCCATCGCCGGCGAGGACGCCAATTGGGGTCGGGTCGTCATGGCCGTGGGCAAGGCAGGCGAACCGGCCGACCGCGACCGGCTCGCCATCCGTTTCGCCGACAAATGGGTGGCGCAGGCCGGGCTCGCGGTGGACAGCTATGACGAGGCGCCGGTCGCCGCGCATCTCAAGGGGCAGGATATCCGCATCGGCGTGGAACTGGGCCTGGGCGACGGGCGCGCGACGGTGTGGACCTGCGACCTGACGCATGGCTATATCTCGATCAACGCCGATTACCGGAGCTGACCCATGGACGCGCTGACCCGCAACGTCGCCCTGCTGATGGAACGGGTCGCGGCGGACATCATCCTCCCGCGCTACCGCAATCTCGCGGCGGACGAGGTGGAGGAAAAGTCGGCGGGCGAACTGGTGACCATCGCGGACCGGGAAGCCGAGCTGCGCCTGAACGAAGGACTGGCGCGGCTGTTGCCCGAGGCCGGGCTGGTCGGCGAGGAGGCCTGCGCGGCCGATCCGGCGCTGGTGGACAAGCTCGCATCCGGTCTCAACTGGCTGGTCGATCCCATTGACGGCACAGGCAATTTTTCGGCCGGGAAACCGCCCTTCGGGATCATGATCGCGCTGGTGGACGGCGGCGAGACGCAGGCCGGCTGGCTGTTCGATCCGCTGGAGGGCCGCCTCTGCCATGCCGCGCGCGGCAAGGGCGCGACCATCGACGGCGAGCGCGTCATGGCGCGCGCGAGCGGCGCGGCGCTGCCGATCGCTGGCCTCTCGCTGCTGTTCGTGGCGCCGGAAGCGCGGCAGGGCCTGATCGACCGCGCCGAGGGCAGGCTGGAGATGGTCGCCATCCCGCGCTGCGCCGCCGAGCAATATCCGCGCATCGTGCTCGGCGTGAACGATCTGGCGGTGTTCGAGCGCACCTTGCCCTGGGATCATGCGCCCGGCGCGCTGTTCGTCACCGAGGCGGGCGGCAAGGTCGCCCGGCCGGACGGCACGCCCTACCGGCCCGACCAGACCGGCCGCGGCATGATCGCCGCCGCATCGCCGGCCCTGTGGGACCGGGCGGCCGACGTCCTTTACGGATGATCGTCCGGGTCGGGTAACAGGGCCGCAGCCGGCTTTCTCGGCCCCGCGCAGGCGGGCCGGGTCAGCGCATCAGCACCGCCCGGCGCCGGATCGATCAGAGCTCGCCTTCGAGCCAGCCTTTGAGCGCGCTCTTGGGCGCCGCGCCGACCTTGGTGGCGGCGGGCGAGCCGTTCTTGAACAGGATCATCGTGGGGATGCCGCGCACGCCATATTTGGCCGGAGCATCGGGATGCTCGTCGATATTGATCTTGGTGATCGTCACCTTGCCGCCCAGTTCCTCGCTGATTTCCTCCAGCGCGGGCGCGATCATGCGGCATGGGCCACACCATTCGGCCCAGAAATCCACGAGCACGGGCCCATCGGCCGCGATCACATCGTCGTGAAAGCTCGCATCGGAAATCGCCTTGGTGGCCATGGTCGTCATACTCCTCAAATCTGTCGCCTGATATCTAGTCCGCCCCCGCCCCCGCCTCAAGGGCAGCATCGGACAAGATGTGCTCCTGCGCGGCAAAGCGCGGCTTGTGCGCATCGAGCAGCGCGGGCGGCAGGTCGATGAGGCGCGGCGCGGCGGTGTAGAGCAGGCTCACACGCAGCGCCCGGCCGGGGAAGATGATGGCGAGCGCGGCGGCATAGGCGGCCATCTGGCGCACATGGGCGAGCGGCACGTCGTCCGCCCCGCCCGGCACGCGCCGGCCGGTCTTGAAATCGACGACATGGACGAGCCCGTCCGTGACCAGCAGCCGGTCGACCGTGCCGGCGATCACCTGACCCTCGACCACGGCGGCGACGGGCGCCTCGGCGAGCGCATCCGGCCCGAACAGCGCGGCGTGGGCGGGATCGTCCAGCACCGCGCGGACATGCGCGATCAGCGCCGCGCGCGCGCCCGCGTCCATGTCCGTGCCCTGCCGGGCGAGCCAGCGTTCGGCCGCATCCGTGCGCTCGGCGGCGGGCAGATCGGGCAGCCGCTCGAACAGCGCGTGGAGCAGGCGGCCGCGTTCCGCCGCGCGGCGCATGGCGGCATCGGGCGGCGGATCGGGCACATCATCCTCCACCGCCGCCGAGGGCGCGAGCGGGCGCGGCGGGCGCGCCTCGGCCGGCGCGGGCTGATGGAGCCAGCCGGGCAGGCCCTGCGCATCGGCAGGCGCGCCCGGATCGGCGGCCGGCTGTTCCCTTGCGGGCGGTTGCGGTGTCCGGCCCAGCCAGAGCAGGCCCTCGCCCCACGGATCGAGCACGGCGGGCTGCGCGCCGAGCGCCTGCATGGCGGCCTCCACGGCGCGATACCAGCTCGTCTCGGGCACCTCTCCCCTGGCGCGGGTGCCGAGCGCGCCGGTGATGACAAGCTGCTCCTGCGCGCGGGTGAGCGCCACATAGAGCAGCCGCCAATGCTCCTCCGCCTCGACCCGCTCAGCGGCTTCGATGGCGGCGCCGATCCGCGCGCCCGCCTCGCCCGCGGTCGGGCGCAGCAGCGGCAGCGCGGCCTGCTTGCCGATCGGGAGCGACACCGCATCCGCGCGCGGCTTGAGGGCGGGATCGAAGACGGCGTCGGCCAGGATGACGATCGGCGCCTCCAGCCCCTTGGCGCCGTGCACGGTCATCACCCGCACCATGTCGCCGGTCTCGGCCAGTTCGCGCTTGATGTCCGCGTCCCCCCGGTCGAACCAGTCGATGAAGCGCTGGAGGGAGGGATGATCGTCCGCCTCGAAGCCGAGCGCGGCGTTGAGCAGTTCGTCGATCGCGTCGCGCGCTTCCTCGCCCAGCCGCGCGACCAGCTTGCGCCGGCCGTCGAGCGGACCGGAGAGGATGGCTTCCAGATAGCGATAGGGCGTGGTCACGTCGGCGGAGGCCAGCAGCGCGCGCAGCGGCGCCTGATCGGCCGGCGCCAGCGTATCGCGCAGGTGCCGCCAGAGCGAGCGCGCCTCCCGCCCCAGCGCGCGGTGCATGAGCTGGTCCTGGCTCCAGCCGATGAGCGGCGAGACCAGAAGGTTCGCCAGATTGAGATCATCCTCCGGCTGCACCGCGAAGCGCAGCGCAGCGAGCAGATCGCGCACCGCCAGCGGCGCCTGCAGCCGCAGCCGGTCCACGCCCGCCACCGGCACCCCGGCCTCATAGAGCCGCGCCACGATGAGCCGGGAGAGCGCCCCGCGCGAGCGCAGCAGGATGAGGATGTCGCCCGGGCCCGCCATGCGCCCCTGCGATTCGAGCCACAGCGGCTCGGCCAGCCGTGCCTGCACCGTCCGGGCGATCCGCTCGGCATGGCGGCGCTGATGGTCGGCGAGCCAGTCCTCATCGCCATCGGCCATCGCGTCGCCGGCCGCCTCGCCATCCTCGTCGAGCAGCGCCGGCCGCGCGATGGTGGGCGGCAACAGCAGCACGCGGCCGGGATGGCCGCGCGCGAAATCATGGCGCGCGGGCGGCGCATCGAGCCCGAAGGCGGCCGCGCCGAGATGCTCGATCACCGCGTCCACCGTCTCCAGCACCGCCGGCACCGAGCGGAAGCTCAGGCGGAGCGGCAGATCGCGGAATGGATGGCGGGCGCGCTCGGCGGCATCGCGGAAGGATCGGAACGCTGCCAGGAAAGCATCCGGGCTGGTGCCCTGGAAGCCGAAGATCGCCTGCTTGGTATCCCCCACGACGAAGACCGTGCGGTGCACCTGCTCGCGCTCGGGTTCGACCTCCAGAAACTCGCCGGCGATGGACCAGACGATGTCCCACTGCGCCTCATTGGTGTCCTGCGCCTCGTCGACGAGGACATGGTCGATCTGCTGGTCGAGCTTGTAGCGGATCCAGTCGGCCATGCCGTCGCTGGTCAGCAGCGCGCTCGCGCGGCCGATGAGATCGTCGAAATCGACCGCGCCGGCCTGCCGCTTGGCCTGCGCATAGGCGCGCGCATAGGCCCGGCCGGCGGTGAGCGCCTGCGCGGCGCGGTGCGCGAACGCGACCTGTTTGCGCAGATCGAGCAGGCGCTGGATCGCCGCGCCGCATTCCTCGGCCAGCGCCACATAGTCCGGCAGGGCGGCGAGCAGCCTGGCGTTGGCGCGATTCTTGACCTCGCCCTTCTGGGTGAGGATGGCACCGACCAGCGCGTCCAGCCCGGCGGCGCGATCCTCGGCGGCCATGGCGAGCCACGCGCCGGCCGCGTCCACCACTTTGGTCCCGCTCGCCGTGCCCCATGCGGCATTGGCGCTCGCCAGGCGGCGCAGAATATCCACCGGGAAAGCGTCGTCCGCGCAACCGCGCGCCAGCACGGCCTCGACATCGCCATCGGGCAGGTCGAGGAAAGCGAGCAGGAAGCCGGCCAGATCCTCCGGCAGCGCATCGAGCGCGCGCGCGGCCGGCACGCAGCGGGCGAGATAGGCCAGCGTGCCCTGCTCGCCCAGCTTGAGCGCCAGCATCTCGATGGCGGCAAGCACGGCCTCGTCCTGCGCGCGCCCGGCGGCCTCCAGCATCGCGATCAGCGCGCCGCGCGAAAGCTCCGCCTGTCCGCGATCGTCGAGCGGCCTGAAGCCCGGCACCAGCCCGGCCTCCAGCGGAAAGGCGGCGAGCAGCGCCTGGCAGAAGCTGTGGATGGTCTGGATGCGCAGCCCGCCGCCGGTCGCTTCCAGCACATCCGCGAACAGCAGGCGCGCGCGGGCGATCGCTGCATCGCTATTGTCCTCGCCCAGCGCGAACAGCTCCTTGCGCAGGTCGCGATCGGAAATCTGCACCCAGTGCGCCAGCCGGCTGTGCACGCGCTCGGCCATTTCCGCCGCGCCGGCCTTGGTGAAGGTGAGGCACAGGATGCGCTCGGGCGCGACGCCCTGGAGCAGCAGGCGCAGCACGCGGGCGGAGAGCACCGCCGTCTTGCCCGTGCCGGCCGATGCGCTCACCCAGCGATGCGCGCGCGGATGGGATGCGTCCGCCTGATCGTCCGTCAGCGGCTTGAGCGGGCCGAATTCAGCCATGCTCGCCCTCCCCCGCGCCGCCGCGCGCGAACCATTCGTCCAGCCGCATGAGCTGGTCATAATCGGTGAACACCGGCGCGTCGGAATGCGGGCGGGCGGCGAAGGCCTCGTCGCCGGTCAGCCAGCGCGCCGCCGCCTCGTCGAAATAGCGCGCGACCATAGGCAGGAATCGATCCGTGACGATGCGCCCATAGGTGCCGCGCGGATCGGTGATGGGGCGCTTGTGGCCGAACTGGCCGCCGGGCGCCTTGTTGAGCTTCCAATATTCGAACGCGCCGACCGGCGTGCCGGCCTCGACCTGCTCGAACCCGCCCTCCTGCGCGATGAGGCCGAGCAGGCCGAGCTGGAGCGAATAGCCCGCCTCCACCTGCCGCACGCTGGCGGTCGCGCCGCTCTTATAGTCGATGATGGCGATGGACCCGTCGTCCAGCCGATCCACCCGGTCCGGCTTGCCGGTGAGCGTCACGCCGCCACGCGTGATGGTGCCCCATTGCTCGCCGAACAGGATATGCCGCCCCTCCCCGGCCTGCGCGGCCACCTGCGCCGCGACCCAGTCCAGCGCGGCGAGCAGGCGCGGCTGCCACAGCGCCTTGAGCAGCGGATGGGCGGTGGCCATGCCGATCATCTCGCGGGCGAGCGCGGCGAGCCGGTCGGGATCGCGCCCGCCCTCCAGCATCCAGCGCTCCAGCACCGCATGCGCGCGCGTGCCGCGCCAGGCCGGGCCGGGATCGGCGTCCACGGGTTCGAGCATGGCCAGGCGCAGGATCTTGGCGGCGTAGAAGCCATAGGGGTCCGCGCGCAGCCGGTCGACATCGGTGACGGCGATCCTGAGCGGCCGCGCATCGGCCGGCGGGCATGGCGCGGGCGCGCGATAGGCGGGCGCGGGCCCCTCCGGGCGATCGATCCGCCGGGCGAGCGCGATCAGCCGCCCGTCCTCCACCCAGCGCGACCCGGTCATGGCCTTGAGCCGCAGCCAGAAGCGCGATGCGATGGTCGGCGCGCTCATGTCCCGCCGGGCGCGCGAGAGGATGACCTGCGGCGCGCCCAGCCCGTTGGAGAAATCATGCGCGGAAAGGCCGATGCGATAGTCCAGCCCCGGCAGGCCGAGCGCGCGGCGGATGCTTGGCGCGAGCCACGGATCGGGCGAGGGCAGGCCCGGCCACACGCCTTCGTTGAGCCCGGCCAGGATCATCAGGTCGGCCTGTTGCAGCCGCGCTTCGAGCAGGCCGAGGATCTGGATGCGCGGATGCCCGCCCTGCGGTGGCCGGATAGCTACGGCGCCGAGGATCTGCGCGAGCATCGCGCTGAAGCCGGCCGGATCGGCCAGCGCCGGCCCCTGTGGGGCGGCGGCCTCCGCATCGGCAAGGCATTGCGCGGCGGCATGGCCCTGATGGCGCGCCCAGACCTGCTCGCCGGTGAGCGCCGAGGCCGTCTCGCGCAGCGCGGCGAACAGGGCCGGAAGCGGCGCCTCACCCGCAAAGGCGGCCTCGATCGGCGCGAGCAAAGCGGCGACGCCCGGCCACCAATCCGCCACGGCGGCGCGCGCGGCGGCGGTGCGCCGGTTCTCCTCGGCCAGCCGCGCGGCGATGCCGGCAAGGCCCCCGGGCGGACGCGGGCCGCGCAGCAGAAGATCGAGCGCGCGCACTTTCTCCAGCCAGGGCAGGCGCCCTTCCCCCGCCATCACCAGCGGATGCTTGAGCAGGGCCAGCAGCGGCACCGGCGCGAACCGCTCCGCGCCGGCCTGCGCCAGCGCGAGCAGCAGCGTGCCGGGCGGCAATTGGGCGAGCGGCCGGCCGGCGCTGTCGTCCGCCTCGATACCCCAGCGGCGCAGATGGGCGGAGACGCGCGTGGCGAGATCGCGGTCGGGCGTCACCAGCGCGGCGGTGCGGCCGGGCGTCTCGACCGCCTCGCGCAGGGCGATGGCGATGGCCTGCGCCTCCTCGGCGGGGTTCGTCACCTCGATCGCATGCACATCCTTGAGCGAGCGCTCGCCGGCCGGCACCTGCGGCCAGCCGCCGGTGAGCCGAGGCGGCAGCATGGCGTTGCTGATCGCCTTGCCGCGCGCGGCCCGCGCATCATGCTCGCTGCCCCAGCGCCACAGCGCCACTTCGTCGCGATGCACGTCCATCCGCTCCAGCATCAGCTTGAGGGCGAATTGCGGGTGCGATTCATGCGCGCGCCCGGCGGGCTCCTGACCCGGCTCGGGCGGGCGCACGGGGCCGATGGCCGCCCACTGGTCCGCATCCAGATTGAGATCGAGATCGGGCAGCACCACCATGCCCTGCGGCAGGCGCGCGACCGTGCCGAGCAGCCCGGCGACGGCCGGCGCGGCCGTGACCACGCCCGCCGCGACGACGAAGCGGTCCGGCGGCGCCGCCCGCCAGCGCTGCGCGACATGATCGAGCAGGCGGTTGCGGCGCTCGGCCATGTCGATGCGCCCGCGCGTGGCCAGCTCCGCCGACCATGCCGCCATGAGCTGCTCGAACGCGCCGAACGCCGCCTGCCAGTGGCCGGAAAGCGCCTCGGGCTCCAGCGTCCGGATGTCCGCCGGCCCCTTGCGCTCGACGATGAGCTGATCGAGCGCCGCCGCCAGCGCGCTCGCCAGCCGCCACGCCTCGCCGATCTCGATCCGCTCGCCCGCGCCCATGCGCTGGTTCTGGACGAGGCGGGTGAGGATCATCAGCCGCTCGGCCTGCGCGATGGCGGGCGGAATATCGGCCTCCGCGCCGATGGGGGCGAGCGCGCTGCCCAGCGTCTCGTCCAGGTCGACATCGCCGACCGGCACGAGCTGGGGCAGCAGCAGGCCGCCATCGGACGCGCGCACGAAGGCATCGCGCACCGCACGCACGGCGCGGTTGTTGGGCAGCAATATGATGCCGCGCGCCAGCGCCAGGCCGCCGTCGCGCCGGCCATGCCGTGCGAGCAGGCCGGCCGCGAGCGAATCGGCGAACGCCCGGTGCGCCGGGATGGTGAAGAGCGCGGGCGCCGCCCGCTCAGCCATCGCTGATCGCGGCCTCGACCAGCGGGATCGCCTGCGGCGTGCCGACATCGAACCACAGGCCGCTATGGGACAGGCCATAGGCGCGGCCGGCGGCGATGGCGCGATCCCAGAACAGGCCCGTCGAGAAGACATCGCCCGGCGGATCGACGATCAGCGCGGGCGAGATGATCTGCAGGCTGCAATAGACGAACGGCGCGACGCGGCCGGGCTTGCGGCGCGTGATGCGGCCCTGCGCATCCATGTGGAAATCGCCCATGCCCGGATAGCCGGTGGCGCGCGCGAAGGGGACGACCAGCAGCAGCGCATCCATGATCGCCGGGTCCCAGCGCTCCGCCAGCGCCGCGATCGCATTCACCGGGCCATCGACCCAGAGCACATCGGCATTGACGCACAGGAACGGCTTGTCGCCCAGCAGCGGCAGCGCCTTCACCAGCCCGCCGCCGGTCTCCCGCAGACGGGCGCGCTCGTCCGAGATCACATAGTCGGCGCCCGTCCGCCGCGCGCGCGCCTTGAGATGCGCCTCGATGGAATCGGCGAGATAATGGACATTCACGACGGAGCGGCGGATGCCGGCCGCCTCCACCCTGTCCAGCGCATGATCGAGCAGCGGCTTGCCGCCGACGCGGATCAGCGGCTTGGGCCGCGTGGCGGTGAGCGGGCGCATGCGCTTGCCCAGCCCGGCCGCCATCAGCATCGCGGTTTCCAGCCGGATGCTCATGCGGCATCCTCCGGCCGGAGCGCGCCGCGCGCCGGCGCGGGCACATTGGCCGCGAACCACTCCGCCACCGGGGCGAGCGCGGGATGCGCCAGATCGCGCTCCAGCAGCCCCCACATGCGCGGCAGGTAATCGAGGTAGCGCGGCTTGCCGTCCCGCTTCCACAGGCGCGTGAAGATGCCGATGATCTTGGCGTTGCGCTGCGCGCCGAGCACCGCATAGGCTGCCTCGAAATCGGAGGAGCAACGCGCAATAGATTGATAATAGGCCAACATCGTACGCTCGACATCCGGCGAGACATCGCGCCGCGCATCCTGCAGCAGGGAGACGAGATCATAGGCCGGGTGGCCGGCCAGCGCATCCTGGAAATCGAGCAGGCCAAGGCCGTGCGAGCGGCTGCGATCGGGCAGCAGCATGATATTCTCGGCATGATAGTCGCGCAGCACCGTCACCGCCGGGGCGGCGTCCCGCTCCGCGACCGGCAGCACCGCGTCCCAGGCGGCGACATAGCCCGCGCCGTCCACGTCCAGCCCCGCCGCCGGGCAGAACCATTCGGCCAGCAGCCCGGCCTCGCGCTGGTAGACGGCGCGGTCATAGGGGGCGAGCGTGGCCTGCGCGGGGAGCTTGTGGAGATCGGCGAGCAGCGCCACGGCGCGCTCATAGATCGCCATTTCCTCCTGCGGCACGGCGTCGAGCCGCTCGCGCACGCGCTCGTCGCCGAAATCCTCGATCAGCACGAGCCCCTGCGCCAGATCGCGCGCGAGGATGGCGGGCGCGGCGAAGCCATGGCCGCACAGCCATTCGCCGACGGAGATGAACGGACGCGGGTCCTCGTGCGGCGGCGGCGCATCCATCAGGATCGCCTGCCGGCCCGGCTCCACCACGCGGAAATAGCGGCGGAAGGAGGCGTCCCCCGCCAGCGGCAGGATGCGCGCACCACCCCAGCCGGCGGTTGCGAGGAAAGCGGGAGCGCCGGCGGGCGGAATCATAGGGATGGCCATCGCTCTCCCCAATCCCCGGTCAGCCGCGCTGTCAAGAGACGTGCGCCGTCCGGGGCGGGTTCGATGCGCAAGGCGAGCGCCGCATCGGCATAGCGGCCAGCCAGACGATCGGGCCATTCGACGACGAGGCAGCCCTGCGCCAGCCAGTCGTCGAGCCCCAGTTCCTCCAGTTCGGCGGGGTCTTCCAGCCGATACAGGTCGACATGGGCGAGCGGCAGGCGCGTCTCGGGCGGCTCATAGCCCTGCACGATGGCGTAAGTCGGGCTCGGCGCTTCCCCGGCAAGGCCCAGGCCACGCAGCAGGCCGCGCGCCAGCGTCGTCTTGCCCGCGCCCAGCCCGCCCTCCAGCGTGACGATGTCACCGGCGCGAAGGCGCGTGGCCAGCGCCTGCCCGAACGCCTCGGTCGCCTCCGCCGTGTCGAGCCGGATCGCGCGCGCGCCCATGCCTCAGTCCCCCAGCGGCAGGTCGATGGTGACGATGGTCCCCTGCCCCGGCTCTGAGACGAGGCCGACGCTGCCCTCATGCGCCTCGACGAACTGGCGGACCAGCGGCAGGCCGAGCCCGGCGGTCTGCCCGGCGGCATTGCGGCCGAAGCGGGAGAATGTGTCGAACAGGCGCGCCTGCATCCGGCTGTCTATGCCCGGCCCATTGTCCGAGACGATGATGCGCGCGCCCTTGTGCGTGGCTTCGCTGTGGATCAGCACGCGGCCGCCGGTGCCCACGAAGCGCACCGCATTGTCCACGACATGCTCGATCGCCTGACGCAGGCGCCGCTCGTCCCCCTTGATGCTGCCGGTGGACGGCAGGATCGAGAGCGCGATGGTGATGGCCTGCGCCCGCGCGCGCTCCGCGAAGCCATCCGCGATGGAGCGGATCAGCGGCTCGATCTCCACCGGCTTGCGCTCGATCGGCAGGCCGCCGGCCGCGCCCTGGGTGAGATCGAGCACATTGTCGATCAGCCGGGCGAGGCGCGTGGTGCTGGTGATGATCGCATCGACATATTCGCGCGACTGCTCGGACAGTTCGCCCGCATAGCCGGACTGCATCATCTCCGCGAACCCGACGATGGAGGTGAGCGGCGTGCGCAGCTCATAGCTCATGTTGGAGACGAAGGCGGTCTTGACCCGATCGGCATCCTCGAGCGCCTCGTTGCGGTCGCGCAGGGCCTGCTCGATGCGGCGGCTGTCCGAAATGTCCAGCATGACGAACAGCGCATTGCCGTCCGGCAAGGGAATGGCCGCGAACTCGAAATAGCGCCCGTCCGCGAAGACGATGCGGCCGCCGCGCTGGCGACGTTCCATCGTCGCGGCGCGGATGAGCTGGTGGACGAGGTTCGACTGCTGCGGGCGGGCCAGCCGGTCGGCCAGCGAGGACATGAGCTCATCGACGCGCGGATGCGTCTCCAGCGCCGCTTCCTGCACCGACCAGATCTGGCGGAAGCGGCTGTTCCAGAGCGACAGGCGCCCATCGGCGGCGAACACGGCGATGGCCTCGAACAGATTGTCGAAGGTCGCGGTGCGCACGCGCAGCAGCGTATCGCGCGCGCTGGAGAGCTGGACATGCTCGGTGCGGTCCTCGAAGATCAGCAGCAGCCCGCCATCGGGCAGCGGCTGGGCATAGACGCGCAGATGCACGCGGTCGCGCAGCCGCCAATTCTCCTCCAGCGCATTGGGCGACTGGAACCATTGCCGGCGCTCCTTGCGCCAGGCCGGGAAGTCCGGCGTCTCGGGCACCAGGCCGGCATCGCGCATCGCATCGAGCACGCGATCGAAATGCGTGTCGACCGCCGCGGCGTCCGGGCGCAGGCCGAAGATGCTGATGAACGGCTGGTTGCAGAATTGCAGCAGATGATCCGGGCCGAACTGGACGACGCCGGCCGAGAGCCGGTCCAGCATGTCGCGATTGGCCTGGATGAGATGGCGCAGCTCGGCGCGCACATCCTCCAGTTCCTGCATGTCGATGGCATAGCCGGCGACCCCGGCCGAACCGAGCGGCACGTCGACCACGCGCATCACGCGGCGCTCGCCATCGATGGTGACGGGCAGCATGCGCGCGCTCGGCGCCTGCGAGGATGCCGCCAGCGCGGCCGATGCGCCGGGCGAGAGGCCGTCCACGGCCTCGATCAGCTCGATGCCCTGCTCGACCACCTGCTGGGCCGAGGTTCCGTCGACCGCCTGGACATAGGCGCTGTTGACGAGGCTCAGCCGCTGGTCGGGCGTGCGGTGCCAGACCGGCATCGGCGCGGCCTCGATGACGCCGGAGAGGGCCTCCAGCGCATCGCGATAGCGCGCGACCTGCCCGCGCAGCTCCTTGATCCGGGACTGGCTCTCCGTCGCGTCGAAGATCCACAGCACGATCGTGCCGGGGCTGGCGAGATCGGGGCCCGCCGGCCCGCCGCGCACGAGCAGCGTGCGGCTCGATCCGCGCGCGCTCACCGGCAGCACGAAGGCGCGGCTGCCGCGCTGCGCGGCGCGCACGTCGGCGGCGAGCGCCCGGGCATGGTCGGGTTCCAGCCCGCCCTCCTCCGAGACCAGCTCGGAGAGGAAGGCCGGGACGGTTGTGCGGCCGAGCCAGTTGGCCAGCCGGTCGGGCGCCTCGATGCGCCCGTCCGCGCGCACCAGCACGGGGATCGTCGGGGCGGACTGGAGCAGGTCGGCCAGCCGGCTCGCCTGCCCGCGCGCCTGGCGAGAGGCGCGCCGCAGCGCCAGCCCCGAGAAGACGGCCCAGGCCGAGAGCGCCAGCCACAGGGCAAGCACCACCCCGACAGCGGCAAGATTCAGCGGCGAGAGCGACATCACCGCGCTGGATTACGTGTCAAAGCGGCGCGAGACAAGGAGGCGCGAGACAGGACGGCGGCCACATCGGGGCCGCCGAACCTCGCTGGATCGTCTCAATATCGATAATGGTCTGGTTTGAAGGGCCCATTGACGGGGACGCCGATATAGCTGGCCTGTTTCGTGCTGAGTTTCGAGAGCTTGACGCCGAGCTTGTCGAGATGGAGTGCGGCGACCTTTTCG